>Ga0213866_10000817_pt1 | contig 24229 bp, 20 predicted proteins | sample PICome_11_FD_160079 | JGI IMG/M metagenome (GOLD analysis project Ga0213866, IMG submission 160079) | Coastal seawater microbial communities near Pivers Island, North Carolina, United States - PICO284 | ecosystem: Environmental > Aquatic > Marine > Coastal | place: USA: North Carolina...
CAGGTGGTCCAACAGTTCAAGGAAGATTTTCTCACCGCCTATGAGCGGCTTATGTCGACCCTGAGGGAGTAGCCGTGATGGAACAGGCTGACGATTTTTATGCAGAAAGCACCGCGCTTTACACCTTGCTGCGGGGCGCCGATCCGGACGGCTTTGATGAGCCAACCCAGTTTAAGGCCTGGACCATCAACGCCGTACTCCAGCATCTGCATTTCTGGAACCAGATGGCCGTCTGGCAGGTGACGGACGAGGCCCGTCTGGTGGACCTGTTAGACCAGCTTATGCGGCATAAGGGCGGGATGCGGGACTTTGAGAAGACTTTTCTGGAAGGCCTGTCCGGCACGGCCCTGCTTGAGGTATGGAAGGTTGGATACGAAACGGCCCGTGAGGTGTTTGCGAAGGCAGATCCAAAGCGCCGCCTCAAATGGGCTGGGCCAGACATGAGCGCCAGATCGTCCATAACAGCCCGACTGATGGAGACATGGGCGCATGGGCAGGAAGTATATGATCACCTGGGGGTCGTCAGACAGAATGAAGATCGAATTCAAAATATCGTCATTCTGGGAGTGAATACATTCGGATGGACCTACAAGACCCGCGGTGAGAGCCCGCCCAGTCAGATGCCTTATCTGCACCTAACCGCGCCGTCTGGACAGGTTTGGACGTATGGCGAAAACATGGGCGAGGATCGGATTTCGGGTTTGGCCGAAGAATTTTGCCAGGTGGTCACCCAAACCCGGAATATCGCGGACACGTCGTTGAGTGTTCAGGGAGCTTCTGCGATTGACTGGATGAGCAAAGCACAGTGTTTCGCCGGGCCACCTGAAACGCCGCCGATGGCTGGGAGCCGTAAAACACGGTCATTGCCGTCTTGACCGTGCATCAGGCTGACGTCGACGCTGTTGGGCGTTTGCGTCTGTTCCTGTTGCGCTGACTGTGGGGAGAGGCACCTCCGGCCTTTTTTGCTGAGCCGGTGGAAGGGACGCGCGCCTTGCTGGCTCGTCCTGGTTTTTTGGGCTTACGCACGCGCACGGATCTGTCCGGTGGCGGTAAAATGACGTCCTCGCAGCCTGCTGGCGGTATCAGCACTTCGATTTCGTTATGGGTAAGTTTTTCAATCTCGCGCAGGTAGTAGAGCTCATCCTCTGCCACAAGAGAGATGGCCAGCCCATAGGCGCCGGCACGAGCCGTCCGGCCGATCCGGTGGACGTATTGTTCCGCGACATTGGGCATCTCGAAATTGATGACATGGCTGACGCCTTCCACATCGATGCCGCGCGCAGCAATATCTGTTGCAATCAAGACCCGGCAGCGCCCATCCCTGAAGGCGTCAAGGGTCCTGACCCTCTGTGATTGCGACTTATTGCCGTGTATGGCTTCCGCCGGGATCCCGCACGCGATCAGTTTTCGGACAACTTTATCCGCACCATACTTCGTTCGAGTGAAGACCAGAGCGCGGTCGATGTTGGCGTCTTCCAGAAGCTTTGTCAGGACACGCAACTTGTCCCCTGAGGGCACATGCAGGACACCCTGATTTACACGCTCCGCAGTTGTGCTTTGAGGGGTTACGGAAACATGAACGGGACCCTTGAGGAACTTGGCGGACAGATCGACAATCTGAGCGGGCATGGTGGCTGAGAAAAGCAGGGTCTGACGTTCTGTCGGCAGGGTCGCTATGATCTTACGCAGGTCATGGATGAACCCCATGTCCAGCATCTGATCGGCCTCGTCGAGCACCAGAATGTCGATAGACGAAAGGTTGACCGCCTCCTGTTGCACCAGGTCAAGGAGACGGCCTGGGGTCGCCACTACGACATGGGGCCCTTTTTGCAGGGCACGGACCTGACGGCCGATTTTGACGCCCCCAAAGACTGTTTCGACCGTGCAATCCATGAACCGTGCGTAGCTTTTGAAACTCTCCGCGATCTGCAGCGCCAGTTCTCGTGTGGGGGCCAGAACCAGGACCCTGGGATGGCGCGGACGTCTTGGGAGAGGCTTGCTCACCAGATGATGAAGGCTTGGAAGAGCAAAAGCGGCGGTTTTGCCTGTGCCGGTTTGAGCAATTCCCAGCAGATCCCGGTTGGCCAGAAGATGTGGTATGGCCTGAGCCTGAATTGGCGTTGGCGTTTCATACCCCTGGTCTGTGACGGCCTTGAGGACCTGTTTGTGCAGGCCGAGATCGATGAACTTGGTCAAACTGATGCTTTCTGGCGCCTCGGTCGAGCCGGCCGGACATTGGGTGGACAGGACAAAGAAAAAAGGAACCCTCGTCGGAAGGAGGGGGCGAGGAGCTCGCGGTGTGCTCCACTTGTCGGATTGTGTCAATTGCCGGTTCGCAGGCTTCACCGACCCTCTAGCCAAGCTGTGTTGAACCTCATACACAGACAGACCTCTCGACTCGATGGATCCTGATTATGCGTTTGACCCGCTTTTTCCTGCCCGTCACCAAAGATGTTCCGTCCGATGCGACCATCGTGTCTCACCAGCTTATGTTACGGACCGGAATGATCCGTCAGAATGGCGCAGGGATCTATTCCTGGCTGCCCCTCGGATTCAGGGTTCTGAAGAAAATCGAGCAAATTGTTCGGGAAGAAATGGACCGTGCCGGCGCCATCGAACTTCTGATGCCGACATTGCAGCAGGCGGACCTGTGGCGGGATAGCGGGCGCTATGATGATTACGGCGAAGAGATGCTCCGAATCCGAGATCGTCATGGCCGGGATATGCTGTACGGGCCCACCAATGAAGAGATGATTACCGACATCTTCAGAACTTACGTCAAAAGCTATAAGGCGCTGCCCCTCAACCTGTATCATCAGCAATGGAAATTTCGGGATGAAGTCCGCCCTCGGTTTGGCGTTATGAGGGGCCGGGAATTTCTTATGAAGGATGCCTACAGCTTCGATCTTGATGAGGCAGGTGCCAGAGTATCCTATCAGAAGATGTTTGCGGCCTATTTGAATACGTTTGACCGGTTGGGTGTAAAGGCGATTCCAATGCAAGCGGATCCGGGGCCCATCGGGGGAGATCTGAGCCACGAATTTCTGATTCTGGCAAAGAGCGGTGAAAGTGCTGTTTTCTGTGATCGTGAGGTCCTGGATGTGCCAGCGCCCGGTGCGGATTTTGATTTCTCGGATCATGAGGCACTGCAGGCGGAGACTGATAAACGGACCCGGTTCTATGCCGCGACCGATGAAAAACATGACCCGGAGGCCTTCTCAGCTATCCCCGAGGAGCGACGTGTGGAGGCGCGCGGAATTGAGGTCGGGCACATCTTCTATTTTGGGACCAAATACTCCGAGCCCATGAAGGCGGATGTTCAGCGGCAGGATGGCCAGTTGGTAACCATTCATGGCGGCAGTTATGGCATTGGTGTTTCACGACTGGTCGCGGCCATTATTGAAGCGAGTCATGATGAAAATGGCATCATTTGGCCAGCATCGGTCAGTCCCTTTGATGTCGGTCTGATCAGTATGAAGCCGGACGACGAGCCGGTGTCTAATTTTGCTGATGCGCTTTACGAGCGATTGAACGCTGCCGGTCTGGATGTTCTGTACGATGATAGCCCCGACCGGGCCGGGGCCAAGTTTAATCGTATGGATTTGATCGGGTTGCCGTGGGTCCTAACAGTTGGACCCCGGGGGGTTAAGTCCGGTCAGGTTGAACTGAAGCACCGCGCGTCCGGGGAAAAAATAGACCTCAGCCCTGAAGACGCCGTGGCGCGCATCCTGGGGATGGACTGACCGTGGCCTCTGCGGCCCCCTTCGGCGCGGTCGAGCGAACACTTGCCTGGCGTTACCTGCGGGCGCGCCGAGCCGATGGTGGCGTCTCTCTGGTTTCAATTATTTCCTTCATTGGCATTATGCTCGCGGTGACCGCTTTAATTGTTATCATGTCGGTTATGAGTGGCTTCAGATCGACGCTTCTGAATGCGCTTCTTGGGGGGCAAGGTCACGTTTTTGTTCAAGTTCTTGAGGAGCCGGCTCCCGAGATCGACCTTATTGTTCGCTCCTTGCCGGAACTGAATGGGATTGCCAGTGCATCTCCGGTTATCGAGGAGCAGGTTCTGGCATCCACCAACTATGCGAAAATTGGGGCTGCGGTGCGCGGGGTCCGGGTTCAGGATCTCGACCATCTTCCATTTCTGGAGGGTGGAGCAGAAAAGGCCGCCCGAGATGGGTTCGGGCAGGGTCGGTTCGGAGGTGACCGGATTTATATTGGCCGCTTTCTTGCGGCCGACTTGGGTCTTGCCCCTGGCGACCGTGTGACACTGATCGCACCGGAGGGAACCCAAGGACCGTTCGGTGTCACCCCTCGACGCAAAGCCTATACGGTAGCGGATACATTCGAGACCGGCAGCGTGGAACTGGATAAGCTCTTCATCCTGATGCCAATGCCTCAGGCTCAGCTCTTCTTCAATTTTGATGACGGGTACGAGTTTATTGATGTACGTTTGGATGATCCCATGAAAACGCGTGAGGCGCGCGAGACCATCCGTCAGCTCATTGGTCCGCGTTTCATCATGGATGACTGGCAGCGTCAGCGCGCCGCCTATCTGGGGGCGCTCAATGCGGAGCGGGGCATGATGCGGGTGATCATGCTGATCCTGATTACGATTACCGCGCTGAACATCATCACAGGCGTTGTGATGTTGGTCAAAAACAAGACGCGAGATATTGCGATCCTGCGCACTATCGGAACATCCCGCGGATCGGTGATGCGGGTTTTTGTCATGATCGGAGGACTGCTGGGGCTGGCGGGCGCGATGATGGGCCTGCTACTGGGTGTAACGATTGTTCTAAATATATCAGCTGTCGAACAGGGTATCAGTTTTGTCATCGGGCGCCCGATTTTTCCCCCCGACGTTTACGGATTGGATGGTTTGCCGGCCGAACTGAACTGGGGGGAAGCGATCTTTACCACACTTTGGGCCATGGCCATGTCGATCCTCGTGACACTCTGGCCCGCCTGGTCTGCCGCACGGCTCGATCCTGTCGAAGCGTTGAGGTTTGAATAATGGCGGCGGTGCTGGAACTTCGGAATATTGTGCGGGAGTATCGTTCTGAGGCCGGGATCCTTCGAGTTCTTCAAGGTGCGGATTTGAGGTTGAATGAGGGAGAACTGGTTGGACTGGTCGGGCCGTCTGGCTCGGGGAAGTCGACACTTCTTCACACGGCAGGCCTTCTGGAAAAGGCGGAGGGCGGCAAAGTTCTCCTCGAGGGTGAGGATTGCACAGCATTGAACGATGCAGGGCGGACCCGTCTACGCCGGGAGAAGCTCGGCTTTGTTTATCAGTTCCATCACCTTCTGCCCGAGTTCAATGCCATCGACAATATCGCAATGCCGCTCATGGTCGGTGGGACGGGGCGCCGGCAGGCCCGCGAAAAGGCTCGGGATCTGCTCGAGGAGATGGGTCTGGGGCACCGCGGTCGTCATCAGCCGGGCCAGATGTCTGGTGGTGAGCAACAACGTGTTGCCATCGCCCGCGCCTTAGCCAATGATCCACGCTTGATCATTGCGGATGAACCGACGGGAAATCTTGATCCAGCCACGACAGATCGTGTCTTTGCAACCTTGATCCGCATGGCCCGACACGAAGGCGCAGCTGTCCTGATCGCAACGCATAATCTGGGGCTGACCTGCCACATGGACCGCGTTCTGACCTTGTCAGAGGGGAAACTCACAGACTTCACCTGAGTTCCCCTTTTGTTCTGGACTGGAGTCGGGTATTCTCTGGCGATTGACCTGGAGGTTTTGTTGATCCAAGCGCCTTTTATTCATCTAGCTGTCCGGACCGGGTTCTCACTTCTTGAGAGTATGATTGAGACAAAGGCGTTAACGACCTGGTGCGTCGAGAACGCCATGCCAGCCGTCGCAGTGACCGATCGCAACAATCTTTTCGGCGCCTTGGAACTTTCCGAAAGCCTTTCAAATGCCGGGATTCAGCCGATTATGGCGTGCTGTTTTGACGTCACAGATGAGGCCCATCAAGAAACGCTGTCGCGGGTGTCGCTCTATGCGCAGACCAAAACCGGCTATCAACGGCTCATGGCGCTGTCCTCGGAGGCTTATCTGAGCGCTGAAGATGGCGTTCCACGGCTTCGTAGGAGCTCCCTCCTCGCTAATACCGAGGGTTTGCTGCTCCTGACGGGTGGGCCGCAGGGTGAGGTGGCTCAAGCCCTGCTTAAAGGTCGGATGGATGAAGCGCGGTCCCGTCTGCAGGATCTGTCGGGCAGCTATCCGGGCCGGTGTTATGTCGAAATCATGCGACATGGCCGGGCTGATGAGCGAGCAAGTGAATCGGGACTTCTGCAGTTGGCCTACGAGCTCAATTTGCCAATCGTGGCGACCCATGATGCCCGTTTCATGGCTGCTGAGGACGCACCGGCTCACGATGCAATGTTATGTATCGCCAACTCCACCTATCTCGGCGTGGAAGATCGCCCCAGTGTTGCGGCCAATCAATATCTGAAGACGCAGGATGAGATGCGCGCTTTGTTTGCGGACCTGCCGGAGGCGATAAAAGCGACCGCCGAGATAGCCCGTCGCTGCGCCGTGCGGGCAGTGACCCATTCACCGATCTTGCCTGGTTTTGGCGATGGCACCCGCTCCGAAATAGAGGAGTTACGGGTTCAGGCCCGAGAGGGTCTGGAGGCGCGTATTGCCGTTGCGCCCAAGCTCTATGCGTCCCCAGAGGAATATACCCAGCGCCTGGATTACGAGCTGGATGTGATCGGAAAGATGGGCTTCCCCGGTTATTTCCTGATCGTCGCCGATTTTATCAAATGGACAAAGTCTCAGAATATTCCCGTGGGGCCGGGCCGGGGGTCGGGAGCCGGATCGCTGGTGGCCTGGTCATTGACGATTACCGATCTCGATCCACTGCGTTTCGATTTGCTTTTTGAGCGGTTCCTGAACCCCGAACGTGTTTCGATGCCGGACTTCGATATCGACTTCTGTCAGGAACGCCGGGGCGAGGTCATTCGCTATGTCCGGGATAAATATGGATCGGATTCGGTGGCCATGATCATCACCTTCGGGACGTTGCAGGCAAAGGCCGTGGTGCGGGATGTGGGGCGTGTCATGCAAATGAGTTACGGTCAGGTCGATCGTCTTGCCAAGCTGATCCCGTTCAACCCCGCGAAGCCCCCCAAACTTAAGGACGCCATAGAAGACGAGCCGAAGTTTGATGAAGAAATCAGCAATGATCCGCGCGTGGGGGAATTGCTCCAGACGGCACTTGCGCTGGAAGGGCGGTATCGGAATGCCGGCACTCATGCGGCGGGTGTTGTCATAGGGGATCGTCCTCTGCAGGAGCTTGTCCCGCTGTATAGAGACCCGCGTGCAGATCTTCCCGCCACACAATTCAACATGAAATGGGCGGAGGCCGCTGGGCTGGTAAAGTTCGACTTTCTTGGCCTTAAAACGCTAACAGTCATTGACCGGGCGCTGAAGTTCATCCGGCGGGATGGCGCAGACGTCGGACCGGAATGGGAAACACTTGATGATGCGGCAACGTATGAGCTGATGGCCTCAGGTCACACATTGGGCGTGTTTCAGCTTGAAGGTCAGGGGATGCGCGACACGCTACGTAAGGTTCGGCCCGGGAACATAGAGGATGTGATCGCCATTATATCACTCTACCGGCCCGGTCCTATGGACAATATCCCAGTTTACGTCGCGGGTAAGGAAGATCCCCAGACGGTGACCTATCAACACCCTGATCTGCAACCTATCCTCGAAGCAACTTACGGCGTCCCTGTTTATCAGGAACAGGTAATGCGGATGGCACAGGAAATCGCTGGCTATTCGCTGGGAGAGGCTGACCTTCTCCGTCGGGCGATGGGAAAGAAAAAGCTGGAGGAGATGGTTGCACAGCGCCGTCGGTTTATCGACGGGGCGGCTGAGCGAAAGGGAATTGATGAACATCTGGCCAATCAGATCTTCGATACAATGGAAAAGTTCGCGGGTTATGGGTTCAACAAATCTCACGCTGCAGCCTATGCCCTGATTGGCTATCAGACGGCCTATCTAAAATGTCACTTTCCGGTCGCTTTTTTGGCGGCCTCTATGAGTCTGGATTTGCATAATACCGATAAGCTCGCGGCGTTTTTTCAAGAGGCCCGCCGACTGAAAATTCCTGTCATGTCACCGGATGTGAATGCCTCCATGGCAGATTTCGATGTCAGGGATGGTGCAATTGTCTACGCGCTCGGCGCCCTGAAGGGTGTTGGCCCAGAGGCTATGTCGCACATGGTACTGGAGCGTGATGCCGGCGGCGCCTTCCGCGATTTACACGATTTCTCGGAGCGGGTGGATCCTCGTAATGTAAACCGTAAATGCATTGAGCAGCTTGCCCGCGCCGGCGCATTTGACCGGCTGGAACCCAGTCGAGCTCGGGCTTTCGCCGCGGCGCCGGTTCTGGCCGCTGTGGCCGTTGCTTCCGCTGAGGACCGTGCCGGGGGACAGGGTGGCCTTTTCGGAGATACAGAACCAGCGATGCGTCCGACTCTGCCACAGGCAAGCGCCTGGAATATACAGCAAAAGCTGGACGAAGAATTTTCAGCAATCGGGTTCTATTTCAGTGGCCATCCCCTGGACGATGTTCTCGATGGCCTTGAAGAAGGCCGTATTACGCTGTCCATTGATGTCGCCGGGCAGGCCATGGACGGGCGTCCTCTGGAACTCATTGGTGTCGTGCGCCAGCGTGTTGAGAAGCCGGCGCGTTCTGGAGGGAAATTTGCCTTTCTCACTTTGTCGGATCCCACGGGAGAGGTGGAATTAAGCGTCATGCCGGAGATCCTGATGGAGGTTCGGGACATGCTTGAACCCGGGGCTGCGGTGGTTGTGACGGCGGATGTTCGACGTCGTGAGGATGAGATCCGGTTATCGGTTCGACGGGTGCAGCCAATTGAACGGGCCCGAATTGGAAAGAAAGCGCCAGCCTTGAGTGTTCGGTTGGAGCGCGGGGCGAAAATTGAGGGTTTGGCGGCCATTGCGGCGCGCCTCAAGGCCGCACCGGGGGCTGATCGGGGCACGATTTACGTCCGCCTGACCACACAATGTGGCCGGGCCGTGACGCTGCGCCTGCCTGACACCTACGCCACGGGTCTTGAGGCCCTAAGAGCGCTGAAAACAGCACCTGGTGTGGCGCGGGTCGATCATTTGGCGGCTTGAAGGTGTGGTGCAACGGGCCGTTGTCTGAAACCGGCTATTGCTCTGTCCGGCAAAGCGAGTATACAGGCGCGCATCAACCCCCGATGCGCGGGCCTTCCGGTGTTGGTGTTCCGGTGAACGCCAATTGTCGTCCGTGCCGGTCAACCGGATGAAGGAAAATGATCATGGCATTGCCTGAATTCTCCATGCGTGAGCTCCTCGAAGCAGGGGTGCATTTCGGACACCAGACCCACCGCTGGAACCCCAAGATGAAGCCATTCATCTACGGCGCTCGGTCGGGTATTCACATTCTCGATCTGTCAAAGTCCGTTCCCCTGCTGCACCAAGCTCTGGTGCAGGTTCGTGATACGGTCGCCAAAGGTGGACGTGTTCTTTTTGTTGGCACCAAGCGTCAGGCCTCCCAACCTGTTGCTGAGGCGGCGGCACGCTGCGCCCAGTATTACATGAATCATCGCTGGCTGGGCGGGACACTGACCAATTGGTCCACGGTTTCCAATTCGATCAAACGGCTCCGGGAGCTTGAGGAGCTGCTCGCTGACAAGGACAATTCCCTGCTAACCAAGAAAGAGCTTCTCAATCTTGAGCGGGAACGGGAGAAATTGGATAAAGCGCTTGGTGGGATCGCCAATATGGGCGGACTTCCGGACATTATTTTTGTTATCGACACCAACAAGGAAGCGATTGCGATCAAAGAGGCACGCAAGCTCGGTATCCCCGTGGTGGCCGTGATTGATACCAATTGTGATCCGAGTGATGCAGATTTCCCCTTTCCCGGAAACGATGATGCTGTCCGGGCCATTACCCTCTACTGTAATCTGATCGCCGACGCGGCGCTTGATGGACTGGCCGAGGGCTCCGCGGGGCTCGGAATTGATCTTGGTGAAGCTGAGGATCTTGCGGCGCTCGTCGAGGCCGACATTGCCGCCGTGGATGCCGCTGAGGCTGCCGATGAAGCCGGCGAGAACGCACCGGGTGAACCTGCTGTTGTCGCTGAAGATAAGGCCGACGCCTAAATAATTTTACTGACCAAGAGGATGGATACGATGGCTCAGATAACAGCTGCCCTCGTGAAGAGTCTGCGCGACCGAAGTGGCGCAGGAATGATGGATGCCAAGAAGGCGCTTGTCGAAAGTGACGGTGACATGGAAGCCGCTGTCGATTGGCTGAGGGCAAAGGGTTTGTCCAAGGCAGCGAAGAAGTCCGGTCGGACTGCTGCGGATGGCCTTGTGGCCGCAGTGGTTTCCGAAGATGGCACAACGGGTGCTCTCGTTGAGCTCAACGCTGAGACAGACTTCGTCGCCCGGAATGAGAAGTTTCAAGCTGCGCTTGCTCAGATCGCGGATCTGGCACTGACCACTGACGGTACGGGGGAAGCTCTTGCTGCCGCGCCTGCGCCTGACGGTGACGGCACCGTCGACGACATGATTAAGCGCCTTGTGGCTACAATTGGAGAAAATATGTCGCTGCGCCGCGCCGCAAAGCTCGAGGCAGGAACTGTCGCGGCCTATGTTCACAGTGTGGAGGCTCCCAACCAGGGCAAGATCGGCGTTCTGGTCGGGGTGAACGGAGCCGGCGAGCTTGCTGACACAGCGAGGAAGGTTGCCATGCATGTTGCAGCCACGTCGCCCGCCTCGGCAACTGTCGCGGACCTTGATCAGGAACTGGTCGACCGGGAGCGTCAGGTTCTGACCGAGCAGGCACAGGACAGCGGGAAGCCGGCCAATGTCATCGAAAAGATGATCGAAGGCCGCCTCAACAAGTTCTATAAGGAGGTTGTGCTTGTGGAACAGGCATTTGTAATGGATCCGGACAAAACTGTCGGAAAAGTCCTCGCTGATGCAGGGGCTGAACTTGTCGGCTTCGCCATGTTCAAACTCGGCGACGGCATTGAGAAGGAAGAGGATGACTTTGCCGCTGAGGTGGCCTCGATGAGTAAGTCCTAAAGTCCTGAATGAGGCTAAAAACATTCCCGGCGACCGATGACAGGTCGCCGGGAATCTTTTATCTGCTGATACAGTCATCCAGAGAGTGGGACATGCCGGACAAGAATTCTTCGCCTCTTGGGCCAAAATATCAGAGAATTCTGCTCAAAATCTCTGGCGAAGCCTTGATGGGGGACGCCGATTACGGGGTTGATATGCCAACCTGTCTTCGGCTGGCCGAAGAAATTGCGGCGGCCCGCTCCGCAACAGAAGCGGAAATTTGTCTGGTCATCGGCGGTGGCAACATCTTTCGAGGCCTTTCTGGTGCGGCCTCTGGAATGGAGCGCTCCCAGGCGGATTCCATCGGGATGTTGGCGACAATCATGAATGCCTTGGCCATGCAGAGCGCATTGGAATCCATAGGAGTCCAGACGCGTGTTCAGTCAGGTATTCGTATGGATGAAGTCTGTGAGCCGTTTATCCGACGTCGTGCGATCCGCCACATGGAAAAGGGCCGGGTTGTCATTTTCGCTGCAGGGACCGGCAATCCATATTTTACGACCGATACCGGAGCAGCCCTGCGAGCGGCTGAGATGCATTGCGACGCGATGTTCAAGGGCACACAGGTTGATGGTGTTTACTCCGCAGACCCCAAAATCAATCCTCAAGCCGAGCGATATGACCGGTTGTCATATCAGGAGGTCCTCGCACGCAATCTGAGGGTGATGGATGCCTCAGCTGTAAGCCTCATGCGCGATACCAACATTCCGATTGTTGTTTTTTCGTTGCATAAGAAGGGGGCTTTGCAGGATGTTCTGTCAGGCAAGGGACCCAGTACGGTTATTTCGCATACATAGGACACATGGGATGAGCTACGATAAAAAGGATCTGGAGCGTCGGATGGAGGGCGCTATCACAGCTTTTCAAACCGAACTACAGGGGCTGAGGACAGGGCGTGCATCGGTGAGTTTGTTAGAGAGTGTTCAGGTGTCGGCCTATGGCGCCACGATGCCTATCAATCAGGTGGGTTCGGTCTCGGTCATGGATGCTCGCATGCTGGCCGTGAATATCTGGGACAAGGGGCTTGTGGGGGCAGCTGACAAGGCCATCCGCGAAGCCGGACTTGGTTTGAATCCTGTCGTGGATGGCCAAAACCTTCGTATTCCAATCCCGCCGCTCAACGAGGAACGTCGGATCGAACTGACGAAGGTCGCCGGAAAGTATGCCGAGGGGGCACGTGTGGCGGTTCGCAATATTCGGCGGGATGGTATGGACGCTCTCAAGAAGATGGAAAAAGACGGCGAAATTAGCGAGGATGCACAGCGTGGCATGTCCGATGAAGTTCAAAAGCTGACGGACATCTATGTGAAGAAGGTCGATGAGACGCTGAAGACCAAAGAAGCGGAGATTATGCAGGTTTGAGTTTGGCCGCCCAAGAACCGATGAAGACAGGTAGTGGTGGTGAGGAGGCTCCGCTGCCTCGTCACGTCGCTATCATTATGGATGGTAACGGACGCTGGGCGAAAGCGCGCAACCTTCCCAGATCTGTCGGTCATGAGCGCGGCGTTGAAGCCCTTCGAAAAACGGTGGAAGGCGCCCGGGATCTGGGTTTATCGCATCTGACCGTATTTTCCTTTTCCACTGAAAACTGGCGGCGCCCGGTCTCAGAGGTGAATGCGCTATTCGGCCTGCTAAAAATGTATGTAAGCCAGGATTTGAAAAAGCTGAAGGCCGATGGGGTCAGGATACGGGTTCTGGGGACCCGGGCTGGCCTGCCCGAGGATGTGCGTTTGCTGGTCGACCAAGCTCAGTCTGAAACCTGCCATAATGACAAGTTCAATCTTTGCATTGCATTTAATTATGGCGGCCGAGAGGAACTCATGAGGGCTGCCCGTCAATTAGCGGCGGATGTTGTTAAGGGAGTCGCGGATCTGGACGACTTCGATGAAGAGTCCTTCGGTCAATATCTGGATACGACGGGCCTGCCGGACCCTGACCTAGTCATTCGAACGAGTGGCGAAATGCGCATCAGTAATTTTTTGATCTGGCAGGCAGCATATGCCGAGCTGGTTTTTATGGACGTCCTTTGGCCAGACTTTCGTCCCAAACACCTGAATGAGGCTATTGCATCCTACCAAACCCGACAGCGGCGATTTGGCGGCTTGGCCGTCGGCAGCCTTTGAGTCGTAGGTTATGGGTTTTCAATCCAGTAGGCCCAATGAGTTGATTTTGCGGCTGATTTCATCAGCCTTTCTGATACCTCTTGCGCTTTATGCTGTGACTTCAGGTGGTGTCGCGCTTGCTGTTGGCTGTGCTTTGGTTGCCGGCTTGATGGCATATGAATGGGTGCGCATGACGGCATCGCCAGCACTGAAATGGATGGTGTCATTTGCTCTGCTTCCCTGTCTCGCAGTGCCTGTGATGGGGCTCTTTCCATCGGTTCTGGTGCTTTTGGCGCTTTCAACACTGGCCGGTTACACCCATCCGGTCCGGAAAGAGCAGGCCAACGCAACCCTCGGCTTCCTTTATGTGGCCGGCATGCCTCTTGGTTTGTTGTGGTTGCGCGAAGGTCCTTGGGATGGCCAGATCGCCGCCCTGTTGATAATGGGAATTGTCTGGGGTTCGGATTCGGCAGCATATTTTGTCGGACGCCACTTTGGTGGGCCCTCCCTGACGCCGGAGTCTCCATCAAAGACATGGAGCGGTGCAGTCGGCGGCGTGGTGTTCAGCATCCTTTGTGGCGCTCTGGGGGCTTACATTGCGGACGGGGACCTTGTGTTCTGGCTGGCCTTTGGTGCGGGAATCTCAATAATAGCCCAGCTGGGGGACCTGATGGAAAGCATCATCAAGCGCCGGCACGGTATAAAGGACACCAGCAAGCTTCTGCCCGGTCACGGTGGCGTCATGGACAGGGTTGATGGACTGGGAATGGTGTGCCTGGTGGCGCCAGTCCTTTTTCTGCTGTTGCCCGTAACCCTCGCATATTTGGGCCTGATGGCATGACGGAGACGAAGGTCCTCTCCATCATGGGATCTACGGGGTCTATCGGCACCTCTGCCCTTTCTGTTGTGGCACATGCGAATGCCGAAGGTGATCGTCCTGTCTATGAAATCGACACATTGGCTGCAGGCAGAGATGTCGACGGACTCGCCCGCCAGGCTGTCGAGTTCGGGGCACGCATGGCCGTGATTGGTGACAGCGGCCTATACGGTGATTTGAAATCGGCTCTCTCGGGAACTGGAATATCGGTCGCTGCGGGTGCCGACGCCGTGGACGAGAGTGCGGCCCGGCCGGTCCACCGCGTGGTTGCGGCAATTGTAGGGATCGAGGGTCTTTCATCGACACTGGCGGCAATTGATGCGGGAAATTCGGTTGCGTTGGCCAACAAGGAAAGCATGGTCTGCGCTGGCCCGATGCTGCGTCGGAGAGCGGCCGAGACCGGCGCGCTCATTGTCCCGACGGATTCCGAGCATAACGCCATGTTTCAGGTCATGGAGCGACATGAGGACATCGAGACTTTGATCCTCACCGCTTCTGGAGGTCCGTTTCGGACAACCGCAAAGCGGGATCTTGAACATGTGACTTTCGAAGCGGCTCTGAATCATCCCCGGTGGGAAATGGGCCGCAAGATCACAATTGACAGTGCGACCCTTTTCAACAAAGGGCTTGAGCTGATTGAAGCGGCCTATCTGTTCGACATGCCGGAGGAACGCATAGATGTCGTGGTTCATCCCCAGTCCATAATTCACTCCTTGGTGGCTTATCGCGACGGGTCGGTTCTGGCTCAGATGGGTGATCCTGATATGCGGACACCGATCGCCTATGCGCTGAGCTGGCCTGATCGTCGTCAGCCTGCGGCGGCGAAGCGGCTCGACCTTATCGACCTTGGACGGCTGGACTTTGAAGCCCTCGACGAAGAGCGGTTTCCCTCAGTTGGTCTTTGCAGGGCGGCCTTACGGCAGGGTGGCGGTGCAACGGTGGTATTAAATTGCGCTAATGAAAGGGCCGTGGCTGCTTTTCTGGCAGGCAAATGTGGATTTAACGATATAAGCTGTATCGTAGAGCAGGCCGTTGATCGGTTCTTGTCCGGAGCCATGTCGCAGCAAGCATGCGACACAATTGAGGTGATTATGGCGATAGAGGCGGAAGCTGGCCGAATTACCGAGCAATTGCTCAAAAGTGCGTCCGACCGGCCGGAGGCGCTTTAATCATGCAGGAACTGCTCAGCCAGGGGCCGGCCTTTATCCTGTGTCTTGTGGTCATGCTCGCCTTGGTCGTCGTCGTCCATGAACTTGGCCACTATGTTGCCGGACGCTTTTTTGGTGCGGCGGTGGAATCGTTTTCGGTTGGTTTCGGACGCTCCATTTGGGAACGCACAGATCGGCACGGGACACGGTGGCGCATCAACTGGATCCCGCTTGGCGGCTTCGTGAAGTTTGTTGGTGAGGCGCAGCTCCCAAATGATGTTGGTGAGGTTGAATCGGGGCCCGAGGGCCTGCCATATGGTGAGCTGAGCGTTGGCGCACGGTCCATCGTTTCTGTTGCCGGTCCGTTGGCGAATTTCCTTTTAGCGATCGTGCTGTTCACCATCATTATCGGCTTCAACGGTGATTATCGCAGCAGGGTTGAGGTCGCAGGGCTTGCGGAAGGCTATCCGGCGATTGATGCGGGACTGGAGGTTGGCGATGTGTTGGTCGAGGTGAATGGCTTGGAGATCTTGCGTCCGGCGGATGTGCCGAAAGCAGTTCTGATGACGTCTGGTGAGGAAATCGATATCGTCATAGAGCGGCAGGGAAGTCGCCAGGTTCTGCCTTTAACGCCGATTCAGACCATCCGTGACAATGGTCTGGGGCAAATGATGCCTCATTCGACCATTGGGGTCATTCTGGGGATTGTGGAGGGCACCGAGCGGGTGTCGAGTGTGGGACCGATTGAAGCGTTGAGTCGCGGTGTTGGGCAGACCGGATTTGTGCTGCAAACCACTGTCACGATGATGGGGCGTTTGGTTACTGGTCGTGAGCCTCTGGCGAGCCTGAGCGGACCCGTTGCAATTGGGGATACCGGGCGGCGTTTGTTCAACCGGACGATTGGGCGGGACGATATCTCCTTCTGGGCTGGTTTAGAGGCCTTCTTTTGGAACATCCTTGGCATCTCAGCAGCGATTTCAATTGGGATAGGGTTTTTCAACCTTCTTCCTTTGCCTGTCCTGGATGGCGGCCATCTGGTGTTTAACGCCTATGAAGCCGTGACTGGACGCGTGCTGCCAGAAAAAGTGCAGGAACTGGCGTTGATGGCGGGCTTAGGTTTGCTAATGACGCTATTCGTCTTCATTACATGGGGCGACATTCTTGAAACGGGCCTGTTTGGGCCGGCCGGGGGTTAGAGCCAGTGTGTTCGTCGGAGGATCTTTGTTATGCGTAATATCTTCTCGGCTCTGCTTGGGATGGCGGCATTGCTTGTTGTTTCGGGAGGCACGACGATCTCTTCGGCTCAGGCACAGGCAGCAGGCGAAACGATACGGTCGGTAATTGTTGAGGGCAATCAGCGTATCGAGGACAGGACGGTTCAGTCCTACCTCCTTGTGGAACCGGGTGATCCATTTGACCCGAGCAGAATTGATCTGTCTCTGAAGACGTTGTTTGCAACCGGGCTTTTTGCTGATGCGTCCTTTGAGAAGGCGGGGCCTGACCTCATTGTGCGTGTCGTTGAGAATCCAATCATCAACCGTGTCCTCTTCGAGGGGAACAGGACCATTGATGATGATAAGATGCGAGAGGAAATTCAGGCAGCCCCTCGCGGCATCTTCACCGCAGCGCGGGTGCAGGCTGACGTTCAGAGAATTCTGGATCTCTACCGAAAGTCGGGTCGCTTCTCCGCAACGGTCGAACCGGAATATAAGCCATTGGAGCAAAATCGGGTCGATCTGATCTTTGTTGTTACAGAAGGACCCATCACGGGAATTCGGGCGATCAACTTCATCGGCAACAGCGAATTCACCGACAATCGTCTCCGTGATGAGATTGTGACGAAGCAATCGAGATGGTGGCGTTTTTTTAGCTCAAACGACAACTATGATCCCTCCCGGGTAGAGTACGACAGAGAGCTTTTACGCCAATTTTACCAGAACCGCGGTTATTATGATTTCCGGGTTGTCTCGGCGGTCGCGGATCTGACACCAGATAGGAAAGATTTTTACGTCACCTACACAATTGAAGAGGGACAGCAATATACGTTCGGGGAGATAGACGTGGAAACGGCGCTTGATAAACTCAACGCCGACGCCCTGAAGCGCGCCGTTCCCTTCCGGACGGGAGATCTGTTTAAGGGTGATCTCATTGAGGACACGATAGATACGCTGACATATGCCGCGGGGATCGCGGGATACGCTTTTGTCGACGTTTCACCTCGTCTGGAGGCGGACCCCGACACCAATCAGGTGAACGTGACCTTCGCCCTGGATGAAGGGCCCCGAGTTTATATCGAGCGCATAGACATTGTTGGTAACACCGCCACTTTGGATCGGGTGATCCGCCGGGAGTTGCGCGTCACTGAAGGCGATGCTTTTAATCGCGTCCTGCTCGACCGGTCGAGGAACCGTGTCCGCGCTTTGGGTTATTTCAAAGAAGTTGAGATTACGGAGACACCCGGCAGCAAGGCGGATCGAACGGTTGTTGAGATCGCCGTAGAGGAACAGCCAACAGGTGAGCTCTCTTTTGCCGCTGGGTTTTCCTCTGTTGACGCATTCCTTCTGGATATGAGTGTTTCTCAGCGTAACCTTCGAGGCCGCGGTCAGTCAGTTGTTGCCAGAGTGTCAGCATCTAACAGAGAGCAGTTTCTGGATTTCCGTTTCCGGGAGCCCCGCTTTCTGGATCGGAACTTGTCTGCCGGAGTTGATGTGTTTTCCTCTCGTGCGGATTTTCTGGATGTCTCTGATTTCGAGTCACAGACCACGGGAGGCGGGATTTCCTTTGGATTTCCATTGACTGAAAATACCGGCCTGAGTCTGAGATACAGGTTGCAGTCAGACGAGATCAATGTCCGCGACCGTCAGATCGTCATCGATGAAGAGGGGAACCTTCAAACAACCCTTGAAGACAGGAACGATCCACCAACGCCCGAAGATGAAAGTGATGATACCGTGATCCTCGTGACACCTGAAACCGTTCCGCTTCCGGAGGGGGCTCGTATCGTTGACCAATGCGATATTGCTTACATTTTCCGGTCAACAATTTGCGAAAGTGAACGGTCCGATCTGTCGTCGATTGTTGGCTACACGTTCAATTGGGATCGGAGGAACGATCCCATCGCCCCGACACGGGGGTTCGATATGTTTATCAGTCAGGATATTTCCGGCCTTGGGGGAGACGTTCAGTACCTGCGCACCGAGCTTAGCGCAGCGACCTATCGGGGAATCTTCAAAGGGGTTCGTGCCAGTGTGCGGCTTTCGGGCGGCTACATTGAGCCTTGGGGGGATGATAACAGCATTCGTATCAACAATCGCTTTTTCCGCGGTGGCTCCAATTTCCGGGGTTTCGATGTTGCTGGCCTCGGACCCCGCGTGGTTGATGTCCTGCTGGATGAGAATGGCGATGTCTTCGATGTGAAAAGCCTTAATTCGCTCGGAGGGAAGGCCTATTATCAGGGAACCGCAGAGATTACCGTCCCGAATTATCTGCCGGAGGAATATGGTATTCGAACGACCCTGTTTGCCGAAGCAGGCTCGGTTGGCCTGCTGGATGACGATGATATTGATCCGCCCGTGGAATTTGTGACCCGGCCTGGCCAATATAATGGGATTGGCGCTGTGAATGCGGTTCGACGAATAGAGGATGACTTGTCATTGCGGGCAACCGCCGGCATCTCGATCGGATGGGACTCTCCCTTTGGTCCGATACAGTTCGACTTCTCTCAGATCCTGAAAAAAGAAGAATATGATCGGACAGAGACGTTCCGATTCAGCACTCAAACCCGTTTTTAAAACCCCACGGAGACACAAATGTCCCTTATCAAATCGATCCTTTCTGTTGTCTTGCTCGCGTTCATCCCTGCAAGTCTCGTCCTCCCCGCCGCGAGTGCTCAGGGCACCAAGGTTGTGACCATGGATACGGCCCGAATCCTCGCGGAAAGTGCGGCGGGTCAGGATATTGCCCAAAAACTGCAGGCCATTGGCGCGACCATCGCGACGGAGACAGAGCCCAGGAGAGTGGCGCTGGAGGCCGTCAGTGAGGAGCTAGAGCCTATTATCAGGGGTAAGACCGAGCAGCAGATACAGGCTGATGTCGCGGCTGATCCGGAGCTCGCTCAAAAGTTTGCGCAATATGCCAGCGACATGCAACGCTATCAGCTTGATGTACAGCGGGCGGGTCGTGAACTCGATATGACCACGCGGGTCGCGCAGGGACAGCTTCTCCAGGCGCTTCAGCCAGTTGTTGAAACAGTCTTCGAAACCAGCGGCGCGGATCTTCTCCTGGAGCGAGAAACCGTCGTCTATGCTAATCCGAGCCTTGATATCACGGACCAAATTATCGCCCAGCTCAATCTGGAGACGCCCACAATTGAGGTGACCCGCCAGACGTTGCCACAGCAGGGACAGGCTCAGTAAGCGGGGCGCCATGCAGGTTGATCTGCGTTTCTTCGACTTCCTGGGGCGACGGACGCTCGGCGAACTTGCTGAGCTGGTTGGTGCGGAGTTACCGGAAGGTCACGGGACCGAGATATTTGGCATCGCGAGTGCACTGACGGCGACGGCTGGAACCATTTGTTATGCCGAGGGGAATGCGAAACTGGTCGCGGCCGTGTCCCCGGATGCAACGGCTTGCTTCGTAACGGACGGTCTGGCGAAGCACTTGCCGGCTTCCGTCATCGCTCTGGTCACGTCGCGGCCGCGCTGGTCTCACGGTCGGGCAGCGCAAGCCCTGTTTCGACTGAAGAGCTGGGCGTGCGACGGGGCCGAGCCTGACGTGCACCCCAATGCAAGGCTCGCGCCCGGCGCCGTGGTCTGCAAGGGGGCAGCGATAGGAGCAAAGACGACGATCGGGCCAAATAGTGTAATCGGACCAGGTGTGCAGATTGGGACCAATTGTCAGATCGGAGCAAATGTTTCAATTCGCAACGCCTTGATCGGAAATGATGTCACTGTCCTTTCAGGAGCCCGCCTCGGTGAAAACGGGTTTGGTGTTTCTGAAGGACCTGATGGGGCTGAAGATGTCCCGCAATGGGGACGCGTTATTCTTCAGGACCATGTCCTGATTGGCGCGAATAGCTGCATTGATCGAGGTGCGCTGAGCGACACTGTGATCGGAGAGCGTACAAAAATCGATAATCTCTGCCAGATCGCGCACAATGTTGTTTTGGGGCGCAGTGTTCTGATCGCCAGCTTTGGAGGTATCTCCGGCAGTGTTCAGGTGGGTGATGGGACAATCATGGGCGGACGTGTCGGAATTGCCGATCATGTGACCATTGGAGCGGGCGCGAAGCTTGCCGCTTCGGCGGGCATTTTCCGGGATATCCCTGCCGGAGAAGCATGGGGTGGAACGCCGGGTCGTCCTTTGCGACAATTTCTCAGGGAAACGTCGTGGCTCCAGCAACAGGCCACAAAGGGGCGGACCGGTAAGTCATGACAGTGAACATTCACCCAACGGCGATCGTGGAAACTGGCGCGAAGCTTGGTACTGGGGTCACGATTGGTGCCTATGCCCATGTGGGCTGTCACGTCGAGATTCAGGATCACTGCAACCTGATGCCGAAGGCTATGGTGCTTGGTCGGACGCAGTTGGGAGAAGGAGTCTGTGTGCACCCGGGTGCGGTCATCGGCGGCGCCCCGCAGGTTTTAGGGTATCGGGACAGCGAAGAATCTCGCCTTGAGGTCGGAGCCCGGACCATTCTGCGCGAACACGTCACGCTTCATACCGGGTCGCCTTCCCATGGTGGGTTAACTCGGATCGGCAGTGATTGTCTGTTCATGGCTCACACTCATGCGGCCCATGACTGCGTCATCGGCGACCACTGCGTCATAGCCAACAATACCCACATCGGGGGACACGTTACGGCCGGAAACCACGTTTGGATGGGGGGCGCGGTTGCAGTTCATCAATTCTGCAGGATTGGGGAACATGCCTTTGTGGGGGGTGGTGCGATTTTGGTCGCGGATGTTATTCCCTTTGGGTCTGTCGTTGGCAATCATGCCCATTTGGCAGGATTGAATGTGGTGGGCCTGAAGCGGCGTGGGTTCAGTCGGGAAACAATTATGAAGTTACGGGCGGGTTATCGCATGCTGTACGCCCGAGAAGGAACATTTACAGAGCGTCTTGAGGATACCGCGGTCACCTATTCTGACAGTCCAGAAGTCATGCAGATCATCGACTTCATTCGAAACAACAAGAATCGCGCCCTATGCCTCCCGCGTTAGGCGATTACAAAGGCCCACTTGGTCTACTGGCGGGGCTTGGCTATTTGCCCGTTCAGGTGGCTCAGGCGGCGGCGCAACGCAAACAAGGCGTTTATGTGCTCCGGCTGAAAGGGTTTGTCGAACCCGCGCTTTCCGAGTTCCCAGGCGAGATTATTGGCCTCGGTGAGGTGGGCGGCATGATCAAGGCTTTCCGTGCGGCCGGATGCCAGACCGTGTGCTTTGCCGGCAAGGTGTCACGACCGGACTTCTCTTGTCTTAAGCCTGATTTGAAAGGCATGTCTCTGCTCCCAAAGGTTATAAGCGCGGCCCGCAAAGGGGATGATGCCCTCCTGCGGGTTATCGTCGAGGCGTTCGAAGCTGAAGGTTTTGACGTGATTGGGGCGGACACGGCCAGCGGAAAGCTCATCGCCTCGGAAGGTCTGATTTCCGGGCCAGTCCCGGAGGATGAGCAGATGTCAGATCTGCGCAAGGCCGCACGGATCGCAAGTGAAGTCGGTCGGCTCGACATTGGGCAGGGCGCGATTGTTTGTGATGGTCTGGTCTTGTGCGTTGAGGCTCAGGAGGGAACAGACGCGATGTTGAGGCGCTGCTCCGAACTGGACGAGCGACTGCGTGGTAGCGTGCAGAATCGCCGTGGTGTTCTGGTGAAACGTCCAAAACCGATTCAGGAACGACGTATTGATTTGCCAACAATCGGTCTGGCAACAATTGAGCGGGTCGCTGAGGCGGGTCTTGCTGGGATCGGCATTGAGGCTGGGGGCGCCCTGCTGGTTGACCGGCAAGCTGTAATGGAACGCGCGTCAGATCTGGGCATCTTCATCTTTGGGTTTCCCCGTGAGTGGGCGTGAGCCCATGTCGGCGAAGCGGTTATTCCTTGTCGCAGCGGAGCCCTCTGGCGATCTTCTGGCTTTGGAGACGGTCAACGCACTGAAGGCGCTGGACCCGATGATCGAATTTGGGGCGATCGGTGGAGAGTCCCTTGCCAGTATCGACTTGGCGTCACCGATTGATGTCAGGCCCCTGTCGATTCTGGGTCTGTTTGAGGGCTTGCGAGCCTATCCAACAGTTGTGCGGCTTGTGGACGAGGCAGTAACCGCCATTCTCGCATTCGCACCGGATACGGTCGTTCTCGTGGACTCCTGGGGTTTCACACTCCGCGTCGCGCAAAAATTGCGCAAACGGGCGCCCAAAATCAAGCTCGTAAAATTGGTTGGTCCCCAGGTATGGGCGACTCGGCCGGGGCGGGCCGCGACCCTCTCGGCCATCGTAGATCATCTCATATGCCTTCACGCGATGGAGGCCCCATATTACGCACCGTTCGACTTGCCCGTGACGGTTATGGGACCGCCGGCTCTCAGTCGGACGGAACCCGGCGATGGTGTGGCCTTTCGAAAAGCGATGAATCTACTGGACGAGGACCGGGTCTTGCTGACCCTGCCCGGAAGTCGCCCGAGTGAAATTGAAAGAACCGCTCCGGCACTGGTTGAAGCTGCCCTGAGCCTCCGGTCGGTCAGGCCGGATATAAAACTGGTCTTTGCTCCAGCGCCCCAGGTCCGAGATCTGTTTCTGGCCAGATTTGGGGCGGCTATTGGAGAGGACACTCTTGCACTGACAACCCTTCGCTCCATTGATCTCATGGCCGGAGCGGACCTTGCGCTTGCGTGTTCGGGGACCGTGACGAGCGAGCTTGCAGTCCAGGGGACACCTTTCCTAGTCGGGTACAAAACCGGCTGGATCACATGGTTTCTCGCCCGCTACCTGCTTTACAAGCCGATCCACATTACGCTTTTGAATATCGCAGCAGGCGACGAAGAGGTGGTACCGGAATTCGTCCAGACCCGCCTACGGCCGGGAAGAATTGTGAAGACAGCGCTCGAACTTCTCGATAACCCGGATCAGCTTGCGGCACAGGTCTGTGCTCAGAATGTCGCCTTAAAACAAATGGGGGCAGGTGAAACACCCGCCCCGGTCATTGCCGCTCATGCGATCCTGTCGGTTATGAACGCTCGGAAATAGGGATGAAGTCCCGGGTTGCAGGACCCGTATAGATTTGGCGCGGCCGGCCGATCCTTTGCGTCGGGTCCTCAATCATTTCATTGAGCTGGGCGCACCAGCCGACGGTTCTCGCCAGAGCGAAGAGGACTGTGAACATTTCGGTTGGAAAGCCCATCGCGTCGAGGATGATGCCGGAGTAGAAGTCGACATTCGGGTACAGCTTTTTCTCGATGAAATAGTCGTCCTCGAGGGCAATCTTTTCCAACTCTCGGGCGACCCGAAGGACCGGTGTATCTATGCCAAGCTCCCCGAGGACCTCTTCGGCGGTTTTCTGCATGACGGTGGCCCGGGGGTCGTAATTCTTATAGACGCGATGTCCGAAGCCCATCAGGCGGAAGGGGTCATTTTTATCCTTCGCCCGCCGGACATATTCCGGAATTTCGCTGACATCCCCGATTTGGCGCAACATGTTGAGACAGGCCTCATTTGCGCCCCCGTGGCTGGGGCCCCAGAGCGAGGCCACGCCTGCCGCCACAGCCGCATAGGGGTGCGCGCCGGATGATCCGGCAAGACGTACAGTCGAGGTCGAGGCATTCTGCTCGTGATCTGCATGCAGGATGAAAATCTTGTCCATGGCCCGGGCCAGAATGGGGTTGGTTTTGTACGGCTCAGCCGTGATGGCAAAGCACATCCGCAGGAAATTCGCGGCATAGGACAGGTCATTTTG
>Ga0213866_10000820_pt1 | contig 24190 bp, 18 predicted proteins | sample PICome_11_FD_160079 | JGI IMG/M metagenome (GOLD analysis project Ga0213866, IMG submission 160079) | Coastal seawater microbial communities near Pivers Island, North Carolina, United States - PICO284 | ecosystem: Environmental > Aquatic > Marine > Coastal | place: USA: North Carolina...
GCCTTTTTCGTTGTAAGACTCTACAAAAGCGTTTACTTCGTTTACAAAAGAAAAGCCTGGCTTAGTTCCGCCTTTTCCTACGTTTGGCTTTTGCTTGTTAGCAGCCATAGCTATTTTAGCATTGTTGTCTATAAAATCTGTAAAATATCCTAAGAAAGCGTCTGTTAAATCTTCGTTTTTTAAAACGTCTAGCATTTCGTCTTTTTGCGCAGGCGTTGTAGCTGTTAAACCGTTATCCGCTAATAGTTTGTCTAACCATACTGTAGCGTAAGCTGATTCCGAACCTTCTGTTCTATCAGCTGTAAAACCGCCGAATATAACAGGTCTTAATTTTTCAGGATCTGATTTAGCTAAGTTCATCATACCGCTAATAACTTCTCTTCTTGAGTCTTCATTCCACTTACCACTAGCACCAAGCTTCCTAGCATCGTTAACAAATTCTGATAGTTGAGTTTCAAACTTTAAGTCTACTTGCTTTGTAGATTGTAGCTCTGGTAAGCTAATAAGCTTTTCACCATCTTTGTAATATCCGCCAACTTGTTTTTCACCATTTATTACAGGATTCCAAACTACATGGTTTTTAAAGCTGCCGTCTAATAGCTGCGTGTGTACTAGCTGCTCCAGTCTAGTTGGATTAGGATCTGGATTTTTTTGATTAGCTATAGCATTAGAATAAAGTGTATTAATATGATCTTTATCTCTTTTGTAAAGCTTAAACTTATCTTTTATGGAAGCCAGCTGATTAACCTCTTGCAGCTTTTTATTTTTGCCTACAAAAGGACTTTCAGATCTTTTAATTAATCTATAAGCTTCTTCGTTGTCTTTTTCTATTTCTTCAGTTAATGTAGCGTTTACTGCTGGGCTATTTGCAAGATCAAGATTTAAAGGCTTTTTAGATAAATCTTTAGCGTAGTTTTGTAAATCTTTTATTTCATTAGATACAGGTTGGTTTGACTCTTGCAAGTATTTATTATAAGCAGCTTCAGTATTTTCTAAAGCTTGAGAAGCAACTTCAGATAAATCTGTAACACTTTTATTAATGTACTTCACGAACTCAGTACTCCTAGCAGTGTTGTACTTAGTTTGAGCGTCGTTCAGCCTTGTTAATGATTTTTGTAAAAAATTTAATGACATGTCTATTATTTAATTATTCCCTAAACTTAAGTTAGAGCTAGGCGTGGTTATACTTAAATTGCTAAGATCCGCAAATTGAGTTGTAGTATTTCCTGTGCTATTACCAGTACCGCTAAAAGCATTTATAATTGTTGGTGCAGCGCTTAAAATATTGCTAAACAAGTCACTGTTTGCTTCTTGCTGCGCTTGAGCCGTTTCAGTTTGCCCGGCTAATTGTTGAGCAGAAAAGCCTAAAGCTAAAGCTTCTCTTTCTGCTTGCATTTGTTGTACGCTCATAGCGCCTTTAGCTTCTAGCTTTTGAATATCCATACCAGCTTTACCTCTAGCAAAATCAATTTGTCTTTGTGCATCAGCAATTTTAAACTCAGCCTGTCTAGCTTGTTCAGCGCCTTGAGCTTTTAATCTTTCGTTTTGAGCTTCTTGACTACCAATGTCTGCGGCTATTTGTTGTCTAACTTGCGCGTTTTGTTTAGCTAAAAGTCCAGCAATACTAGCTATACCAGCAGCACCACCAGCACTAGCTCTAGCACTTTGTAGCACAGCCGCTTGTGACTCCTCAGCCATTTGCCTTTGATAATCTGCAGATTTTAAATTAACAGTCAAGTCTTCATACTTGTTCTCTGTAGATATTTTTGATAACGGATTTTCAAGACCTTCAAAAGCGTTAGTCATACCAGCAAAAGGATTTGATATTTCTGCGCTAGTAAAAGCGTCTAATTGACTTTGAAATTCAGCTTGTTGTTGAGCTAAATTTTCATCGATTATGTCGTTTTCTTTACCGGTCATATACCCACCAAGACCACCAATGATTGCTCCACCAATAGCGCCAACAGGTCCAGCCGCTGCTCCGCTAGCCGCACCTGACACTGCTCCACCTAGAATATCTGTAAAAGTGTTCTTTAAAGGACTTTTTAATTCTCCGTAACTCATTTTATTCTTTTATTATATTATTATTACATCTATTTACTGCTTTCTATAGCGTTTAGCGCTGCTGAAAACAGCTCAGATTTATTATTGAAGTCATTGTTTCTCCATACAACTCTTGCGTAGTAACCTTTAACGCTTGAATGTTCAACTGGGCTAGACGTTGAAGTAATCACAATCTCAAGAAGACTGTTAGGATTAAATATAGGACTACCAGTTACATAATCTGTGTTAGTTGTAACGTTCGCAAAGTTTCCAACACCTAGTGTTAAGTCAGTTACTATTTGTCTAGAATTAAACGACTGTATAAGACCAAGACTTTCGTTTTGACCTATAGATTCTCCTAGGCCGAATATCTTCACGCCTCCATCTGAGTCTAACGAATCAGGGTCAAATCGAGTAATTCTTAACTCCATAAGCGACTGTATAGAAGATAAATCTATAACCCCATAATCAAAAGTTATCACTAATCTTTGACTACCGTCAGGATGCGGTGTAATACTAATAGGATTTCCTAAAGATACGTTTAGTTTTTTATTAGCTTCTTCCGCGTTTAACGCTACAGCGTTTGATTTATGCATGAAATTATTATGCCACTTATTTTCTTTGTTTTTGAAATTGATTGACATACCTACTTCTAGATCTGTTCTAGCATCACTAACCCACCATCCATCATGCGCTAAGTTTGTTGATAAAACCCTGTCGTTTGAATTAGGTATAATTTTAGCTTGAGATCCTTCGTAGTTAATATAAGTAAAGTCTTTTACTATTCCAGGTGACTCGTTATATATCAAAGCAACTCGTGGCTCTTGACCAGTATAATTTCCTTGATGATAACCAACATGATAACCATAAGCAGCGCCTTCGTTGTCGTGGTGATAAGTTCTTGCGTTTAAGTGACTGAAATATTGATTTTTCAAACTATAACCTTGTGCACTAGCATAATATGTATGAAAACTAGTCCAAGTGTCTAGACTTTCGTCCCAAGCAATAACAAGACCTTCGTTTATTGGATCTTCAATATCTAAAGCTTTAAACGTTTGACTAGATATTAAATACTCGCCTTTATCAATATCGTAGCTACCGAAAAGATAATCTTCACCTTCTCTAGCTTCAGTTAAATATTCTTTAAAGTACGAGTCCATACCTTCATCAGATATTAATGTCATACCATCTTTTGATAATCTTATAACAACGCCTCGCTTAGCGTCTGTAAAATAAGATCTAAAACCGTAATGAGCAAAAGATTCTGGATTATTTGATATACCGTATTCTCCATCAAAAGCAATAGACTGTCCTAAAACCCTATTTGTAGCTAGTAGCTCTGGATTTGAGTCAGCTTTAAATATAGCGTCTTTATTAGATAAAACTTTTAGAATCTTATCTTCACAAAGAACAATTAAGTCGTTAGCTCGAGAAAATAGTTTTTGTACTGTACCGTGATCAGGATTAAACCTTTTAGTTATACCTAAAGCTTCTATAAACTGATTGGTCTCATTAAAATTACTGTAAGAGTTGTATATTCCTGAGAAAATTAAACCTTCACCAACCTTAACTTCAGCATAATCATCATATATACTAGAAGCTTTTACACCTTTTTGTATTCTAGCTCCATTAAAACTGTTGTTAGCTGTAGATATTTCTATACCATTACCAAAGCAGAAACAATTGTAATAAGGCAAAGCTATAGGTAGAACTAAATCATTTACCAATCTAAAGTTAGATAAATGAGTATGTCTTTTAACGAGTATAGTATTACTGTTAACAACGCTTTGAGCAACAGTAACATATACGTGCTCTCCAACGTTTAATCTTCCGCCTCTGTATTCTTGAATTTTTAATACTACATGGTCAGGAGCTGGTGGAACAGTTATAGTAACAGCTTGATCTAATGTTAACTCTGTAAAAATATCATCGTTTATACTATGTCTACCAACGTTGGTTCTAACACCTGTAACTACTATAGGCGTTAAATCTACTTCATCTAAAATGCTAACGGCGCCATCACCGTCTACGTCGCTAGTGTATAGTTGTGGGAAAAATGTATCACCAGCCTGAACATTACTATTTAAACTTAAAGAACCGCCAGGACCAGGTACTAAAGTTGAATAATAATAAGCTTCAACCATACGCCCAACTTTAACAAACTGCTCGTCAGTATCGTCGTCTAGTACAATAGGATAAGCTTGTGAAGCTTCGTAATATAAATCCGTATCGTAATTAGGTTTAGGCCTTGTTTCAAATACACCTTGAGTTTTAGCTGTGTTAGGGCCAGGCAGCGGACCTATGTCATTATTTACTATTAAAGGTCTGTCTGTTTTAACATAAACAAAAAACTTACCTTCAAACTGAGCTACCTCGTCAGAAACATCTCCTCCATCGGTGTCTACTAAAAGCTGTGGTGGTGGCTCATTTGTTATTCTTTGAACAATATACTCTAAAGTTAAATTATCAGGCTCATAAAAGTTTGTCATGTTTGAAAGCGCTGGATCTGGAGGACCAGATCTTCTATGAGCTCTTTTTTGAACTAATACATCACCTTCTTGAACTTTATTTCTATGATCAGAGCTAAATATTAATACACTGTTAGCCCCTTCTGATATACTAGCGTTTATTTCTTCAATACTAGTTTCATCTACAGTACTATCTTCTATAAAATGCAAAACTTGCTCTAACGGTAAAACGTGATAGTCTAACGATGTATCTTTAACGAAGAACTTATAAGACTTAGCCCAACTAGGATGTGGGTTTTTAACAGATACAGTTAGCCTTTGTGTTTTATTAGCGTCTTCTGGACCTACCTTTATAACAGCTTGCCTGTTGGTTAATACAGGTGTTTCTCTACCAAGCTCATCTCTATAAACAATACCAACTTGATAAGATCTAAAAGACTTTATAGATTCTTGTGGTATTCCAAAATTAGGATTAACACCTGAGTATATGTCTTCAAATAATTCTATTACACCATCGTCTGAACTAATACCTACAGACACTGGACTTCCATCAGGACCTAAAATTTCTGCTTGTATTTGGTTTACATAAGTGTATAGTCCAACTTCAAGATTAACTTTAACATCGCTTGATGCTATGATTTGTCCAAGATCTTCGTTTGTAATTGCGTTTTCAACTAAGTTGTAATCTTTCAAATAATTTCCATACACAACTCTATTAGCTGTAACTTCTTGAGCTTTAGCATTTCTTGGAACTGAGTCGAAAGGCCTTAACATTTGGTTAGGATCTATTGTTAAACCTAAAGTGTTAGCGTTAAACGGATGTAATCCAGTATAAGATCCGTTAGCTGGTAGATTAAACTCACCGTCTCTAAAGTCGTATTTTTTTACAGCATATATATTTGTTGCTTCTTCACTTTTAACTAAAAGCTCTACCGCCTTAACATCATGAGGTATATTTTTAGGTGCCCAGTCTATTAATCTAAGTGATTTTATTTCGTTAATTAAAGATATATAAAAGTTTGGCCAATCAATTTTTTGATTTAATGTTCTCCAAATAACAGTTGTAAAAGGAGCTAAACCAGAATACTCATTATCTTCATACTGGTATCTATAAGAAAATCTTAACATAGCTTCTCTTAAAGCTCTTTCATCACTAAGCCTATCGCTGTTATCTACTTCAGACTCTAAACCTACAGACCAAACTTGAGGAAGTGGTGGACCATAATACCTATAGTCTCCGTCTGGTGTTAAGCCTTCGTGACCCCAACCTTGAGGAGCCGTAAAATAAGGTGACTTTCTGTTTTGAGCATCTTCAGGAAGTAAAGCTGCGTTTTTAGTGTGATCACCTTGACCTATAGTTTGTAAAGTTCCACCTCCACCTTTTCTTAAAAAATTTCTACTCAAATCACATCTAAGTGTTGGATCTAATGGTTTTTTAGCGTTATTTTCTATTATTCTAATAGTAACAACGTATTGACTAAAATGATGAGTTGTCGAGAAAAAGCTTGGCGGCAAGTTTATATTATTACCGTCAACACCTACTACAACCTCACCTGCAGGGTTAGTTCCATCATTAAAAGTTCCATTAACTAACTTGTTGTTTAAAAATATAAACTTTTGCGTTAAGTCGTTGTAATAGTTGCCTAAGTTATCTTTCCAACCGTTTTCATCAAACACTCCGTTTACTACAGCGCCACCACCATTAGGTCGCATGTTTATGTGCTCAATTTTTTCTATTCTTGCTCTAACTCTATCAGCAAAACCATCGTGCCTTCTAGTAGCATACCTTGCTAAATTTGTACCTTCGTAATACATTACGCCGAGATCTTGACCACCACCACCGCCAACTAATGGGTTGCCGCTATCAAGTATTGAATGGTCTGTACTGTAAGCGTTTGGCCCTCCTTGAGAATAATCAACGTCAGTATATTGACCAACAGCTTTACTGTTTCTAACGTTACCTTGTCCTTCTAGCACAATTATATCTCCTACTTGAAAGCCGTGCGGCTGCACTACAAATCTACCTGGGCCAGTAGGTCTAAAAGCTCCATTTTCATTTTGTTCTATTCTACCATTATGAAGATAGCTTTCCATACCCGCAGGGTTTCCAATACCCCAATATTCATTAATAGCAGCAATATTATCTAAAGGTCCAGATAAATTAACTTGAGAAAATAATCCACCTAAATGATAAGCTTTGTCTACAGGGTGACTGTTAGGCGTTAATGGACCTGACATTGTGTTGAATTGATAGAAAATATCACCTTCAGGATTTGCGTCACCTGAATAACTTCCACCAGGACTAAAGTATTGAAGCACTTCAGTGTTGTCGGATGCTGCGTTAGCGCCTCTAATACCACCTGTTCCTCTGTACTGAAAAAACAAGTCTAAATCTCCTGGATCATCTACACTGTTGTTATACTGCGCACCATCCCAAGAATAACCACCTACTTGAGCTATTGGGCCTCCAGTGTAGAGTATATGCCCTCCGGTTGGATCATCAGGTAAGTCAAAAGGATAAAGTTCTATTAAATTAAGAAACCCTGAGTTTAAGTATTTTTTAAATACAGGGTATGGCACGGCTTGATTGTTGTCTGCGTCTACAATGTTGGTCGGAAAATCTGAATGTACTGGAAACATAAGCGTCTGTATGTCAAACTTGTCGTATTCTCCATATCTTGTAGAATTGTCAGACATACCTAAAAATCCAGCACTAGCACCTATTTCCTCTTGATATAATATATATGAATCGTAACCGCCGATATATTCTCTACCAAAACCTCCAGCCCAAGCGTTCCAACCTAAAGTATCAGGAACGTCAAGAGTTAAACTTGCTCTAAAATCAGCTATTTGATCATTAGCCATAGCATCCCAGTTACCACCAAGTATATGTTCAAAGTTGTAAAAACTATCTACTTCAACATTGTACACTCCACCAACGTAACCAGTATTTTGCAGTTGACCCGGCCCTTCTGTTGGAGCCATAAATCCAGCTTCATTCAAAAACGCAATAGGAAATTGTAGAACTTTACCTTCTGGGTGATTAGGATGTATAGGAAAAGGATGTGTCATAACACCTCTTGTTTTACCTACTATACTATTTTCGCTGCTTATAGCGCCACCTGAAATATCTGTTAAAACTTTCAAGTGCTCTTCAGGGTTTGGTCTTAAAACTGTGCAGTGTGATTCAATCACACCACCTAAGCCTGTATTAATAGCATTAGCTGCTATAGCGCCATTAGGATGATGACCTGTAAAATCCCACTCAGGTACGCCTTGAAAACCTATGTTGTCGTCTGAGTTTTCTTTTAAAAGTCTAGTATGGAAAAATCTTCTATCAGTAATCCAGTCAGGATATATTGATTGCGCATCAGATAGTGTTCCGACTCTAGATCTTAATATATTTATTTTTTTAGGCTCGTTTTTAGAGTCTGTAAAAAATATTAACCCATCAAAAACATTTATACCAGTTATGTATCTATTACCGTAGTCAAAGTCTAATATTCTTTTAGACTTAAAAACAACATTATTGAAAGGAGGTATTATAGCGTTAATAAAAACGTTTTGATCATCTTTTAAATAAATTCTATAATTAGCTCTATCAACATAATCTACGTATATAGCGTCTATGTCGTCATTAATAGGAGCAGCGTTAGGCTGTACAGTAGCTTCAGTACCTATTATGTTGTCGTACTGATAAACACGCATGTCTTCTCTAACGTCTAAGTTACGCATGTTGAAACCATCAACATCAAGTTGTATATACGATCTACCTTCGTTATCAACGCCATACTCACTTACGCCAGATCTTATTTCATAGACATCGTTAAATATTAAGTCCATTAAACCCATGTCTGTAACGCCACCGCTATTTGTCATACTTTGCGTAGGCTCATACTCATATATAGCGTCAGATCTAATAACAACGTTTCTTCCGCTTATTCCATCTGGTGGTAATACTTGAGGATCTACAACTGGAGGCTCTACAACTGGAGGATCTACAACCTCGCCGTCTTCGTTTACATAGTATCCTGGCACGCCATCTTCAAAACTACGGAACAAAGTGTTAAAGCAATAACCATTAGGAGCGTCCTCCATTCCAAGTAGCTCATTGACGCCAAGCCCGTCTTGATCAATATTTGTTATCTGTTGAAATAAGCCAGAAAAATAAAAGGTAGAGTTATTTAAAGGTCCAGGATTTTCATCAAATTGACCATTAAATACTAATTCGTTGAGATCAGGAATTGCATCATAAATAGTTATGATACTACCTTCTACTTCTACCTGAATTAGCCCTCCACTAGCAATTTCAATAATTTCTTTAAGATTTTGTGCTTTTTGTTCACCGCTTTCAGCGTGAGCCATAAAGTATGTTGGACCATAACCAACGCCCGACAACAAATCACCGTTTTGAGGATTAGCAGGGGCATCTGGAAGAAATTGATTGTCAAATCCACCGTTTTCTGGAGATGGCTCGTAATAAATAGTAATAACATTGCTTAATATAGACTCACCGGAGTAAAATGTTGGAAACACATAGTCATTAAACCTAATATAAGCAGCTCTTCCAGCAAAAATAGTAACGTCCGGTAATACATTACCAGCGGCTATGTCATTTTGATTTCCTCCAACCCCTTGGCCGTCTTCGGCTAAACAGCTAGTGTCATAATTCCCATCAGTAAAGCTAAAGGTAAAACTTCTAGGTGTTCCAGGAACAAACACAGGATCGGTAGGATCTACTACTGGTCCACCTACATCTGGCCCGCCTACTATTGGTCCTCCATCTTCTGGAAAAATGTTGTTAACGTGTACTGAGTCTTGTACAAAATGATAGGCTAGGTCGTTAGCTTTGTCTACAGAAGTACCTACTATTTTAGCACTTGCAAAGCCTGTTAGTCTAGGTCCAAAAGTATTATTAGGAAGATCTCCTTGATGTCCCCAACGATCTAATGCTATGATTTCAACGTTAGCTCTAATAGTTTCTAGCGCTCCTTGATTACCTTCAGAAGAACTACTAACTCTTATATTTAAAGCCTCACGGTATAAACCTTGGCCTACTAACCTCTCATCAAGGTCAAGATTCATTCCACCTTTAACAAAAGTTCTTTTTAACTCAGCCATATTTAGTGCTTAATAAACTTATTTTGATTTCTTAATACTTGCGCAAACTCTTCTATTTTAAAGTTTGATAATCTTAGCTTAGCGTTTCTTTTAGCTGCTCTAGCTTCCTTTTTTAACATAGCTAATATATTACCTGAAATTCCAGATCTAACAGAAGCTAAATTATATTGTACGTATTTGTATAGCGCCTCTTCTGCAAATTTATGTATAATCATTTCGTGCTCGTCTCCAAGCGAGTCGCTAATATATTCTAAAACAACTACTTGACCAACTAAACTAGAACCAAATCTTATTCTACCAGTTCTATGATCTATATAGTATGATCCGTTAGCTTGAGCTCTTTCAGACTCTAAGCCATATCTTCTTCCATAAACGTCCATTAAATCATTATCTGCTTCTGGATCATAAGACACCGTGTCACTATTAACATTTTGTCCAGTCTTGTAGTTAGACGAAGCGGTAGAAGTAAAAGTCACAAAAGTCACTGTTTCATCAATAGGATTACCAATAAACTTGTTTAATGTTATAAGTGGCTCACCTGCCAAAGGAATTAAAGGTAAAGATTTATTTACAGCTACTATACCTGCATTAGAGTCTCTTAAGCTATCAAACATAGGATCAGACATGTCTCTATTAGCTTGTAGCATTAATCCTCTTCTAACATCGGTTATAGATCCTAGCGTAAATCCACTTAAATGATAAACTGGATTACTTCTACTAGTAGTAGCTGTAGATCTAATTCTACAAGTAATTACATTAGTTGATACCTGCGTCATTCTTCTTAGGTCTTGAACCCCATCAGCGCCACCGCCTTCATCTAGATTATCATCACCAGTGTCAAAGCTTGGTAGACCATTTGAATCTTGAACCATTCTAAACGCATTACCTGTTTTTCTTTCTGGATATAAAGGTCTATATAAACCATTAGAGTCTACAACTGATATTTTAGAATAATTAACGTAGTCTTTAGGTAATATAAAAGACAAGTCATTAGGCACCTCAAACTCTTGCGCTTTTATAGATTTTAAAGTATCATAACTTAATTCTTGCAAGCCTCTTTGTGCAAAAAAAGAAACTTCTGTTCTGTTTGCTTTTCTTATTATTTTATCTTCTCCTACGTAAGCGACCATAAAGCCGTTTAAAAAAGAGTGAAAGTCTGTATGCTGATACTTAGTTGCTAAAACATTAGCTGAGTTTCCAGAGTCTAATGAAGCATTACCATAATAATCCTGATCTGATATAAAGTCTTGCGCCATATTATCTATTTCTTATTTGTTCTTTTTCTTGAGCTTTAGTTCTACCTACTTGAGATATATCTGCTTGTTTTAGTTTAACACCAGAAAGTTCTAGTATCTTATTGACTAAATTAGAGCTTTCCGAAACATGAAGTTCAAAATCAATTGAAGTACCTTGGTTGTAAATAGGATAACTTGTATTGCCAAGATTATTCTCTACATAACCCCATCTTGGTGTTGCTGGCTTTCTAATATATGAAATTATTAAAAGCTCTGGAGCAACGTTAGCGTGATCTAAAATACCGTTGTGATCAAAACCTCTAAATCTAGGGCTTCTACCGTGGCCTGGAGGATTGTCAAACTCACTGCCATCACCTGATGTAAAAACACTTGGATCTAAAAAGTATCTTTGCTGCGTATTGTAGTTGTTAGGATAATTATCTTTTCCAAATACTCTAATAAAGTCACTTTTTCGACCTTCAAACGTGTACACAGGTCTTCTCATCGTTGGCCTTGTAAGTTTATTACCCATTATATTTATGAGCTCTTTTTTACTTACATATTCTGCTTCGTTAACTGCAAAAGCCTTAGGTCCAATAATCATTTTACTAACTGCGTTTTTATCAGGTTCTTGTGAAGAATTTAATCTTTGTGGTCCGCCAGGTACTGTTGTTTCATATTGATTAGGCAAGCCTTGACCTGCCACATCACCATCAATGCCAGTGTATTCACCTCTCCGAAATAGTTCAGGCGAAAGTTCGTTAGTTTCAGACTCAGCAACTAAAACAGTTTGCATTTTGTAAAAATCAGTAGGAGTATACATTTGATACCTTCTAAAGCTATCTGGTTGAAAAGCTATTTCAGCACCGTATATTTCTTTTTCAAAATACTCTATTTTCTCTTGAATAATATCGTGTCTATCTGAATGTTCAGTATCATTAGGCCTTGCTCTACCATAAGCTTCTGAAGAATAAAAGTAGCTGTCAAATATTTCCATTTGAGCTTGATCAGCAAAACTATTAAATTCTGTAGGGGTTATATATCCTCTTTGCTCTTTATTAGCAATATCTAATACCTTCTGATATACTGAGTTAATATTTATCGGCATGTTATATTTTTTATAGTTAAGTAACCACCCCGAAGAGTGGTTACTCTTCTATAAATGATTACGCGTTTAAGCGCTTTTCTATGTTGGAGTAAACCTCCATGCCTTCATCAGTTTTAAACCATTGAGCTAAAGCTGAATAAGGATGCTCGTCGAAAGGAACTGTCATAAGCTTTCTATCGTTAGAGCCCCAACTAAATGTACGTTGATCTTGCGAAAGCTTTACTATACCAAGCTCTACAGCCCTAATACCAAAGTTTCTAAGTTGAACGTTTTCGTCAGTAGCTAAATCTAAGAACAATCTAGGATTTTTACGAGCAAATAGCAATAAATCTCTTTTAAGCTCCTTAGAACTTAACTCGTTAACTCTAGAGCCAACTTCTGCTCTCATTATAGCTTCAGCTAAATCAATGTCTATAGATCTCGCTAAATCTAAAGCTTCTATTTCCATTTCTAAAATATCAAGCTCATTTTCAGCGTTTTCAATAGGTTTGTGTTCGTAATAAAGACTTTCTTTGTGTGGGTGGTACAAAGATAATAACTTCTGCAAAACTGTTTTTTCTTTAGGAACATATAAAGATCCGCTTCTAAAAATAATGTGAGCCATTCGTTGGTCGCCTTGCATTTCATCTACAAAGCAAGTTCTTTGGTTTTCGCAATATTTTACTTCTCTTTCGTAACCTTTCTCTTCATCAAACCAGTAAATGTTAGAAGATTTTATTGATCTTGTTAAAGGTTTTTTATTACCTTTTAAATAATAAACTCTATCTTTTATTTCCCACTTAGGTTCTTTTGACTCAGACTTAATTTTAACTTGAGTCATTTTATTTGTAGCTTTTATTTCTGGTTGAGCTACTTCAACCTCTGGTGCAGTTTCTACTGCATTTTTTTTCTTTGCCATAATATAATATAATAAAAATTAAAAAAAGCCGAGGGCGTTAGCCCTCGACTAAATTGATTTACTTCATCAACACGAAGTTGTTAGCACCTTGTACTACTAAACATCTTTCAGTTAAGAAGTGAACTTGCATTGCATCTAACGCAGCTGTAGCAGCTCCAACAGATCCAGTAACCCAAGTCTTAAATCTACGATCATCAGTTTGAGAAGCACGGTAACGTACGTGTAAGAACGGACGCTTAATGTTTGTTCCTAATTGTTGATCATAAACAGTTGATGTACCAGCAGGGATAAATATACCTCTGATAGCACTAGCTCCAGCAGCAGTGTTAATACTACCTCTAGTAGCTTTGTCGTTTAAGTAACGGAAGTCAGACTTATAAAAGTCGTAAGATCCTCTACGGAAACCAGAAAAGCCTAAGTTAAGAGCCATATCTTCAGAGTTATCAAATACCCCGTAAGATGTACCACCAACATAGTAACCGTTCATAGAAGCTAACATGTCATCGATAGCAAGAGATACCGCTCTGTTGCAGAAAATCATGTTTTCTTCAATAGCGCCTTGCTTATCAAATTCAGCTAAGATAGCGTCAAACTCGTTTAAGTCAGTAGCAGGGTTAACACCGTCAATACCAGCAGTAATATTACCTCTATCTTCTAAAGCAGCAAATAAACCTTCAGTACCTACTTGACTTGCACCAGCAACTGAACCAGGTAAAAGATTTGATCCATCAGCAAGCGAAGCCGCAGCATTAAACTCAGATTCTAACATTGACATTTCTACGTAGTCAGTGAAACGAGCTCTTGTATCAGCTTCAGCTTTCAAGTACCACAAGTAACCGTTAGCTCCTGCTTCAGAAGCAACTTCTACCCAACCAATACGAGATGTATCAGATCCTGATACTTCGTAGTAGTCTTTCATGATTATTGGCTTGTTAGTGAAAGTCTTAAAGTCTGGCTCATTAGCTCCTCTTGAGTCAGTAGCAGCACCAGTAGTACCTACGTGGTAAGACTGACCTTTGCTAAATTCAGAACCATAAACTAATATAGTTGTGTCATCAGCAGTTCCTGTAGCAGCTAAGTTAGCAGCTGAATAAGCAGCTACATCAATAACGTTGTTTGCTACTAATGTAACTAAACATTTGAAAACACCGTTAGCGTTAGCAACGATAATAGTATCGTTAACTCTAACACCGTGATCAACACTACCAGCACCAACAGCGTTGCCATCAATGTCTTTTTGTAAAGTAATCTGAGATGTAGCACCTGTACCGATGTTAGCACCACCAGCATTACTAGTTACTTGACCAGTGTATGATAAGTGTAGTCTACCTTGCTCAGACCAAACAACTTGATCAGATGTCATAGACTCTTCAGCACCTATTTGAGATAAGAAACCAGAAATGGTACGAGGACCAAATACTTCAGCTTCTTTTTCCATTAGGTCTGGTAAATATTGCTGCGCCCAGTCGTTAGCGCCGCTTGTAAAGTCCAAGTAATTTGAAGCTAATGCCTGACGCTGTGGTGCAGGTACACTGTTCAAATTAGGACCGAATGATAATTGTGACATAATTCCTAAATTTTAAATGTTATTTATTTTTTTTAATTTTAAACTTAAAATCTGAACTATCATCGCCTAGTACTCTAAACTTAATCTCACCATCACCAAACTCTTTATGAGTGGATCTTGGCTCCATATTAATGTTTTTTGCTTTATTAACACTTTCTCTTACAGCATCAGCTTTGCCTTGCTCATAAAAATGTTTAGCAATAGCATCAGCGTTCATAGCTGTAAATAGAGATTTGTGATAACCTGCAGCATTATCTATTGTGCCATCTTCACTTAGAAACTTTCCAAGAAAATTATTAATGTCACCTTGATTTTGCTTAACAGCATCAACATCACTAACTTTAAATCTGTATTTTTTATCACCGACACTATATTCAAAACCTTTGAACTTGTCGTTAAAAACTTGATCAGTTTTTTGTTTAAATGCAGATTTTTGTTTTTCGTTTAGAACTTTAGCCTGTTCAGACTTAGAGTTGTAATCGTTGAAAAAATTAATAGCTTTTTGTTGATCTTCAGTCAACTTAGAGCCGTTTTTAATTTCTTCATAATACTTAGACTTTTGCCCGTCTAAATAGGCTCTAGCGTTTGCAACCTGCTCTTTTAACGCTAATTTTTTTCTTTTAATATCTCTATCTTCATCAACTTCTTCATCGAAGCTAAATTGATCTTCCATCAAAAAGTGTATTTCTTCTCCACTTAAATGTGGTTTAGTTTTTCTATAATACTCTCTTAGTATAGTATCGTTATCTACTTCTGAATAATCTTGGTTTAGTTTAACAAAATCCTCTAAACTACCACCAGTTTCTTCCATAAAGTTTACTAGCTTTTCTAAATTGCCAGGTACTTTTACTTGTAGATCACCAGATTCACTAACACTAACATCAAGACTTTGTTCTTGTTGATGCTCTTCTTCCGTTTCTTCTACAACGGTTTGTTCTTGTGCTTCTTCTTCCGGCTGTACTTCTTCAAGTTCCTGTACGGCATCGGCACTTTCATCGCTTCCAACCACTCTTGTGTCGTCAGCTTCTGCATCGTTAGTTTCTTCTGGTTGCTCATCTTCTTGGTTTAACGCATTATCTAAATCTATTTTAATAACGCTATCGTTTTCTGCAGAATCAAATTTACTATTGTCTACAGTTTGCTCTTCTTGTTGAGGTTGTTCAACAGTCTCATTAGTTTGTTCAACAACTTCTTCAACAACGTTTTCGTTGTTTTCTTCCATAATATAATATAAAATTAGTTAATTATTTAGGACTAAAGGCCTCTAAACCAAATCCACTTCCGAGTATATCATTACCTGATGACTCAAACTTTTTAGGTGTTGCACCTGATTTTCTTTGGTCTATAAGTTCGCTTTGCTGTGAAGCCTGTATTCTAGTCCTTTCGTCTTTGCGATCTTCTTTTTCTTTTTCTCTACCTTTTAAATTTTCAGCTTGCATGTTTTGAACTTGCGTGTTATACTGAAACTCTAAAGCCATTAACTGTTTTTTAAGCTCAACTTCTTGTTGCATAGCTTTAGATTTAAACTCAGCTTTCGCTTGCTCTACCTGTATATCAGCTTGAGCTTTGCTAGCGTGTTTTTGTTGCTCTAGCTGCGCTGCTATTTGCTGTTGCTGAGCGTTGGCTTGTGCTTGCTGCTGCATGTTGGCTTTTTGAGCGGCGGCTGCGGCTTGCATTTTCTTTTTTCTTCTAAGCTTCAACACTTGGTTAGCTAGTTTAAGATTTTTAATCTGCCTTATGTCTATAGCATCTTCAAGATCTATGCTTTGTTGCTGTATAGACATTTGTATATTGTTTTCAAGTCTTTGCTTTTCTTCTTCGTCTGGAGCTACTTCTAAAAATATACCAAAGTCATACAAGTGCATTTGACTTAACTCTTCTAAACTAGCAATACTATGAGAACCTATAGCTTGAATAAAGGCTTCTTTAGTGGGTGAAAATTCTAGCACATCAGATATTCTAAGTGACATAGACTCTAAAGTGTCTGACACTAAAAACATACCAGCTTGCAATATATGCCTTGTAGCTGTGTTTGAGTTTTGAGCTGCTAACTTTTGTAATCCAACAAGAGAGTTTTTATCAGGAGTGCTACCGTCTCTAGCTTCATTTAACCCGGTTGTATCTCTAATCATTTGCAAATAATAGTTGTAGTTACCTATTAGAGCTTGCATTTTACTACCGCCATTACTGTTTCGTATTTCTTGTATTGGCACTTTACCAGGGTTTCTATCACCGTCTTGAGTTATTGACCTACCAATAACAGAACCTGTTTGGAAGAACATATTTAAAGCTTCCTGTGGATTATAGTTTGTACCGTTACCTAAGTCTATCTCAGCTAGCCCGTCAGCATCTAAATAAATACCATCAGGTATTATTTTAGACATCACTTGTTGTATTTTTAAATGTGTAAGCTGTATCATATCTGCAAAACCAGTTATACGGCTTACTATACTTTCTATTCTTCCTTCATACATGCGAGGAGCAACTATACTATAATTCATTTTAACTTTAGTATAATCACTTTTAGGTCTAATCATATTTTTGCAAAGCTCCCATCTTAAAAGCTTTTGCGCACCTAAAATATAAGCCCCGTCGTATAAAACTTCAATTTGTCTTGATACTCTTTCAAAGTTTTCGTTTTTAGGTGGATTAAAGCTATCATCTTTTTCAATAGCTTTGTTAGAACCTGTTGCTGTTTCTTTTATTTTGTAAACATTATTCATGTATGTTTTATAGTTAAAATATAAAACTTGAACTATGTTTTGATCTTGATTTTTTCTTGAGTAGTTGTTACCTTTATGTGCTTTGTAGTTTTTGCTAGATATATCTTTTAAGTCTTCTTCTGTCAAAAACGGAAACTGCTTAGCTAGTTCGTTTATTGGTATATCTTTAACTTCACCAGCGTAATATATATCTTCAAAAAACGGCGAGTCAGTAGTAGAATAAACTAAATTAGCAGGATCAACATAATCTAAAACTATACCTTCAGAAGTATTAAATGAAGTTTTAACAGCTCCAATACCTATTACGGCTAAGTCATAGAAAAATCTTCTTTTAATTAAATCAAACTTATTACCGTTTAATAAAACGTTTAAAGCTTGCTCTTGTGCAATTTCAGCTTCTTGCTTGTAACTAAGCTGCATATGCAAGCCTAATTCTTCTACGCTGTCAGGTAATGTTTGAGGATCGTTTTCATACATATTAACACCAAGCTCTTTTAGAGAAAAATCTTTTATCTCTTTTAGCTTCATGTCTTTTAGTATAGACTCCATATACTCTGTTCTTTTGCTAGCTCCGTAAGGATCTTGAGAGTAAGCTTTAACTGAATATTCTTTGTCTGCCATGCCATTGACTACGATGTCCACGAACTTAGGTATTATAGGAACTGGCTTCCAGTCTAAGTTTAAATAGCTTAAGTCACCGTTTATTGATAACTCATCTTTATATTTTTGTATTGGTTGTTCGCCTCTAGCATAAAGTCTTAGGCTTCTGAACGTATCTCCGTTTGAAGTATATCTTCTTGAATAATAGTTTTGACCATCATTATTGTTATAAAACCATTCAGCCTCTATAGCTTTTGCTATTTTTAAACCATAGTCATAACTTACTTTTTCTATGTCGCTTACCGCCTGACTTGGAAAATAATTGTTTGGTGACTTCATACTTATTTAATTATCTTTGATGTATAGCCGTCATTACTAAATCTAGCTATATTTATATTTAGTTTTGGTATTGGTCTATTAGATACTGGAGAATACAAATGTCTATTACAACCCATTATCGCTAGACCACTACTTATTGAAGCATCGTGTTTTGTTCTTTTATTTATGTCAAACTTTGCCCAATCATTTAGCGTTTCGTTAAAATAAACATTTCCGTAGTCGCCATTTTCTTTAATACCAACGTGATCATTAATATACATTTCAATAGCAGCCGCGTGCGCTTGTTTAATATCTTCACTAGAGTTTGGCATACCACCAACCTCTCTTTCAGTGGTTGAAAGTTTATTCCAAACTTTATCTGGTCTATTCATGCTAAAGCCTCTATATCCTCTTCGTTTTAAATAATACAGAAGTCTTGGCTTGTTATTCTCTGCGAGCAATGGCATACCATAAAAAACTAGTGCCATTAATACATCTTCAAAAAATATTTCAGCGGTTTGTGGTCTAGCTATATATTCTAAAAAGAACGTGTTAGCAGGAGCGTCTTCCATAGAAAACTTAGTTAGTCCATGAAGAGATCCGTTGGATCCTCTACCATCAACAGTGCCGCTAATATCATAACTATCGCAGCCAAAAGCGCCCATGTGTTCATTTCCAGGATATTTAACTCCATTTCTTACTATCACTCTATTTTGAAGATTTGTATTAGGAACCCAACTAACTTTAAATCTTCCGTTAGGATCAGGGTTAAAAACAACTCTAGTATCTTTAACGCCGTTTACCCACTGAAAACTACCTTGAGTTACTACAGCAGAGTTTCTTATACCTTCATTATAATCTATTTGCTCGTAAATCTTAACTAGATTAAACAAGCTATTTTTTGTTTCGTCTCTAAAAGCGTGTTCTTCTGTTCTTGGAAACTGTCTATAAAATTCATTTAAAGCATCTTGATCACCTTTTAAGCCATCAGCCTCGTTGTCCCAATGGTTTATAACGCCAATATCAATTAATTCACCGTGTGGTCCGTACACATCATTATGTGGGTTATTAAATACTGGTTTTCCAAATTCGTCAATAAATCCTTCATAGTTCCATTCCATTGGTATAAACAAAGAATATAAACCAGACTTTGTTTGTCCATTACGGTTTCGGCTTGTAACATCTGAATCATTGTAAAGCTTTTTAAAATTATCACCACCTTTATCAAGAGCATTGCTCGTTGATCCCATCATGCATTTACCAACTATCCTAGCACCTAGTCTTAAACAAGTTTTAGTTACTCGCCAGTTGTTTAAAATATTGTCAGGCCTTTCCCACTTACCACTTTCGTCGTGCACTAACAGATTAAGCTTTTCACCGTCATAGCTGTTGTCACCTGTATTTTTCCAGTCAATAGTAGTATCAAGTCCAACCAGCTCTTCTTGCTTTTCGTTCGCAGTAATTTTCCTACGCGTAAACTTACTTGCAGGAACCCTATAAGCGAGTTCACTTTTAGGTCTGTCCATACCGTCTTGTATCGGTTTAAAGAAAAACGGATAGTTGACAGATATTGGTACAACCTTGTCAGTAAACATTTTTTTAGCATCAGAACCACTTTTAGATAATATTCCATATCTAGCATCACTCGATATAGTAGCCAAGTTAACAGTCTCAGCTGAGCTCATAAACGAGAAACCACTACGTCTATTTTTTAAGTAACACATGCCGTAACATCTACTATCTGCTTTGCATGCTTCCCAGAATATAAAGAACAATCTATTAGCTTCTCTAAAATTAGGAGCGCCAACATCTATTTTACTCCATTGTAAGTACATATAATGACTACCAGTTATATATGTTGGTTCATCATTATTATAAAACCAAAAACCTTCGTCACGACGTTTAAACTCTTCGTCTATATAATCGTACCATTGATCTTTGGCTTCTTCTGGATAATTTCTCCAGTCAAATATACTTTTTAATTTACCTAACTCTTTAGGATATTCTATTCTTTGCCACTTGTTTTTGTTGAACACGTGCAGTTTTTGTGGTTCAGCCGGCAGCCCAATTCGCAAATTTTGTATCTCCAATATTTGTCCAATTCGTCCAGTTTTTGAGATAACCACAATATCATGCTCTTTATTATATCCATACTTCCATAAACGTTTTTTGTTAAGTCGACTTATAGTAGTCCTCTTAACTGGTTCAACAATTTTATATAGAGTTTGTTCGTACATTACTTAGATCTTCCCTCAGCAAAGCCTTTAAACACTCTTTCTTTTTTTTCTTCAGGCTCTTTGCCTTCTATAATATTTTCTTCTTCTTGAATACGATTAAGTATTTCAAAAGCATCAAATATAGCTAACTTTTTAGTTGCGGCTGCATTTTTTAGTCTATCAGCGGAAACATCATCTTCAGTGTTAGTTATTATTTGCTCTTCAGCAACTTTTATTAACTCTTTAACTGCTTTGTGCCCAGCTTGGATTATAAATCTCTTCGTTTCCTTGATACTCATATTTAATTGTAATAAATTGATTATGCACTCTAAAAAGTCTTTTACCTTCTAGTAAAAACTCGTATTGAGAAAAAGGCGTGTAGCTAACTACGTCACCTTGTTTAAACTTTTTGTTGCCGTAAACAACAACACCTTTGTTAGGATGCTCGACTTTTCTATTCATTGATAACTCTTCTACAAAAGGCTGTACAAAGCAATAATCTTGTAAAGGCTTCCACTCATCTCTTTTATAAGCGTAAACTTGGTCTTTTTGAACAAAGTACTTATTGTCTTCAAAATAGCTTTTACTATTTTTTTCTCTACCTTTTACATCGTACCATCTTCTAAAAACGTTATGATGAACTAATACTATGTCGCCTTTTTTAATTTCTGTTTCAAAAGACATAGGTAAAGATATTACTCTTGCTAATCTATTAACATACTTAGCATCTTCTATGCTAGTGTTTATTATTAGCTCTTTATCGTCAACATTAACAGAGTTTTTATATCTACTGCCAATAGGCTCTACTATATAGCTATTTATAGATTTCACTAGTACTCAAGATTATACTCAACAGAAACAGCCATATTCTTATTAAAGTCTTTCCATGGCATTACGCTTTTGTTTTTTCTAATATATATAGAGTATTTTTCTTGCTCTTCTATTATATCGCAGATTTTATGCCCTCCGTAGACCTCTTGGCCCACGGAGTAATGCATTGAATCTATTTTATAATCTTTACCTATCGTTATCTTTCTTATCAGCTTCGTTGTTTCCATTTTCATTATATTTAATTGCTCCAGTTTTTATATCAATATCGCATGAGCCATATTTTTCTTCAAAACCTTTTTTTGTTTCGTCAATAAACTTATTTATAGTCATTATGTCGTGGCTTATTAAATGCTTTTTGTGCTCTAACACGCCTAGCTCTCTGTGAGCCATGTCTAAAGACTTAATAACTTGTTGTAAAGACTCTAACTCTGCATCCTCTATGCTAGTTGGTTTAGTTAAATCTATAATTTCTTCTTTTACTTTTGGTGTTTTTCTTTTTGCCATTTTATTTAATTTAATTAATAATTACTACGATAAATTCTTTTTACCGTTTCTTCTTCTCGTATAACTTCTTCAGTTTGTTTTTTAATTTCTTGTTGTAATTGCGTTTTGTTTAAAACCAAATTACTTGAATCCTTAGAGGTATCTTCTACAACTTTAACAGCAGCTGTAGCTTTTTGTAAATAATTTGTTTCTATTTTGTTGCTATTTAACAATAGCTCAAATCTACTAGGATCAGATTTTTGAGCAGTTTTTTTATCAAGCTGAACTTTTTCTCTTTGAGAGTTTAACTCTACTAAAGAACGATCTATATTGTTTATTTTACCTCTAGCTACGTTGTCAAGACTTCTAGCCTTGTTAAACTTTTTTATTTTTAACACTTCTATAAGCTCTTGCTTTTCCTGCTCTAAGCTATTAATTTTGTTTGATAGTATAATATTAGCTTGATTAGCTTCGCGTATGTAGTTTTGATAATCAGATCTTTGATTTAAACTTAGATTAGCTTTATGGAATTTGCCAGCCATGTAGCCAGTTTGGCCTTCGTACTCATGCGTATGATAACCAACCATGCGAGGAGAACTAGTTGCTCCCCACGCTATTGCTTCACTTTTATTAGTGAACAATGGTATGTCGTCTATATACGTAAGTATAGGCATTATACGCCAAAATAGCAGATTACACCAGCAGCAGAAGGAGTGAAGTTTGTCCATCTACCATATATAGTAACTCCTTTTGGAAATACTTGACCTGAAGCTGTTAAACCACCAGCGCCGTGAACACTGTCTAAGAATACTAAGCCTTGAGTGCTTGGAGTTATATCAGCATCTATTTGTATTGTTGTTGAGTTAGTCACCCCAGTTACTTTAACACCTCTTTTATTTGGTCCTTTAGCTATCGGTATTGGAGTTTCAGCATCAATAGTTAAACCAGTAGTATCAGTATCACCTTGAGCAACTAATAAAACATATTGACCAACAGCTACTTTATCACTACCAGTAGTTAAAGTTATGTCGTTACCAGCAGTAACGTTAGCGTCAGGAATATCGCTAGCATGAACACCGTTAAAGTTTGCAAAGTTATCTGCAGCTTGAATATCTCCACTAGTGTCTTGTATGTTTACATAGTTAGGTCCGTGTCTATCTAGTTTTTCAGAAGTTAACACAGTCGGTGTGTTGTCGTCTAAAAAAGTTATAGCAGTTATAACTAATCCTGAAGGAGGAATTATAGGCTTAGCTACGTCAGAGTAAGCACTACCCATTTGCCCAAAGGCATACGCTACGGATGTTGAATTTTGTCCCATTTTATTTTTCTTTTATTTTTTCGTTTTTATTTGAGCTTCCTCCGAAGAAGAAATCTATTATTGTGTTTACTTTAGCGCTCATAGCACCAAATATAGTTGATATAAAGCTGATTTCAAATTCACCTAAATCTATAGCTTTTGTAACAAAGTAGTTAAACATTACAAATGTAATACCAAAATAAGCTATAGTAAATAGTGTTGCTAAAACTTTTTGAATAATAGCATCGTCTTTATATAGATCACGTGCAGACTTGCGATCTTCAACTTCTTTTGCAAAAGCTTCACGTTCTGCGTCTAGTAAAAGTTTCTTTAACGCAAGCTTAGCTTCGTCTCGCTCTTTGTCTGTAGTTACAACTTTATCAAGTATACCTTCAGCGTTGTCAACGATCTTACCAAATAAACCTCCTACTAAGTTATTTATCATCTTCTGTTTTTTCTATTGTTTATAGCATCACCAATTTGATCGCTAAATGTTGGCACGGCGCCTACGTGAGCATCTGAGTCGGGGTGAATAGAAGTGCCCTTAACAAAGCCTTTTCTACTACTAACAACGCTTTTAGGTTTAGCTGGACCCTTACCCATAGCAATGTTATCGTTCATTTCTTCAGTTTTAGCGTCGCTAACTTGACCTTTGTGATAACCACCTTTATTCTCTTTGCTTTTAAATCCTGAAAAGCCTTTCATTTTAAATGCCATGTCTTAATATGTTTTTTTACTGTTAATCTTTTTAGTATTAGCCTTTTGTATTTGCTTTACTATCCTAGGGTCTTCACTACTAAGAGGATTTATAATACCACCCATTAAAGCTTTACTTCCAAAATTAGCTATTTTTTTACCGATTTTTGTCCATGTTCCATGCTGGCCACCACCTGGCTTGTATACAGTCCTCTTAACTTGATTACTGCTAGGAGGCGTTTGACCGTACTTAGCGTTAGGATTATGCTTTACCGTAATTTTTCCTTTTCCTTTTCCATCGCCATTTTTAAATACTGAGGGAAAGTTTTTTTTCATAGGGCCTTCTGCGCCAGCCTTCATTTTAAATGCCATAATTTATACTTTATCGTTTTCCCAAGGTAATTCTTTATCACCTTCTTGGTATTTTACACCTGTGCTTGGATCCATTATATAACCATCACCTCTTGGCCAAACTTGACCTTGATGGTATACAGCGTTGTCATCATAAGTTGTTCTACCTATTTTCATGTCTGTTTGATGTTGAACTTCATGTACAACTACACGTTCAACTTCTTCTTCAGGCACG
>Ga0213866_10000821_pt1 | contig 24180 bp, 24 predicted proteins | sample PICome_11_FD_160079 | JGI IMG/M metagenome (GOLD analysis project Ga0213866, IMG submission 160079) | Coastal seawater microbial communities near Pivers Island, North Carolina, United States - PICO284 | ecosystem: Environmental > Aquatic > Marine > Coastal | place: USA: North Carolina...
CGCCAGCGCCTTGGCATTGGCCACGACTTGCTGCATGTAAAGTTTGAAGTCAGGCTGCAACGCCTCACCAAAGGCAACCGCTTTGGCAGCAATCACATGCATGAGCGGGCCGCCCTGAATACCGGGGAAAATCGCCGAATTGAATTTTTTGCCGAGGTCAGCTTCATTCGACAATATCAGACCACCGCGCGGGCCGCGCAATGTCTTATGGGTGGTGGTCGTTACCGCATGGGCATAAGGCAGTGGGCTGGGATGCACACCGGCAGCGACCAGACCGGAAATATGCGCCATATCGACCAGCAAATAAGCCCCGACACTGTCGGCAATCTCACGGAATCTTTTGAAGTCAATAATGCGCGGATAGGCCGAGCCGCCAGCAATAATCATTTGCGGCTTATGCGCGTCCGCCAGTGCTGCCACTTCATCATAATCAATCAAATCATCTTGCTGGCGCACACCATATTGCACAGCGTTAAACCATTTGCCTGATTGGTTGGGCGCCGCGCCATGCGTCAAATGTCCACCGGCGGCAAGGCTCATGCCCAAAATCGTGTCGCCCGGCTTAATCAAAGCCTGCACAACTGCCTGATTGGCTTGCGAGCCGGAATTGGGCTGCACATTGGCATAGGCGCAATCATAAAGCTGCTTGGCGCGCTCAATTGCCAGCTCTTCAGCAATATCGACATGCTCGCACCCGCCATAATAACGCCGCCCCGGATAACCTTCCGCATATTTATTGGTCAGCACCGAGCCTTGCGCTTCAAGCACGGCGCGCGAGACGATATTTTCCGACGCAATCAACTCAATCTGGTTTTTTTGCCGACCGGTTTCCAGTCCAATCACATCGGCAATGGCCGGGTCACGGCTGGCAAGCGAGTCGCCGAAAAAACCGACGGCATCGGAATCGGTCAATTTGGTTGATTCAGACATTGCAGTTCCTTTTCAAACAATGGATGGCTTCCAATTAACGTCATGGCAGCGTGTTTTGCCCATCTGTCCCGTGTCTAGCACAAAGCCAAAGCCAAACCAACCATCACGGCGGCGCATCTCGCCGCAGGTGATGTTTATGCCCAGAAATCCCTCTCAATCAGAACTTTTTTCAGCAGCGCGCAGTCATCGGTCATAATGCCGTCAACGCCGATATCGAGAAGTCGGTGCATTTCCGATTCGTTATTTATCGTCCACACATGCACTTGCAGACCGAGCCGGTGGGCATGGGCAATGCTGCGCGGCGTGACCATTGCCACACCATAACGCGATATCGGAAATTGCAGGCAGGCGGCGTTGAAACGCGGCCGCCAACCGCCCCAGACCGAAAGCATGAATTGGCTCGCCCGTTTCGGGCCGACACTGTGGCATAGCGGCTTGTCGGACAGGCGCAGCACGGCCTCAATGCGCGCATCGCTGAACGCGCCAATACACACGCGCTCATGGCAGGCAGTGTGGTTGATAAGCCGCGCCAACGGCTCAGTGACCGCCGCGCTTTTGGCATCAATGTTAAAGCGCGCTTCGGGAAACGCATCAAGCAATGCCACCATGCGCGGGATTTTGTGACCACCCGACAGGGTCAGCGCGTCAATCTCGGCAGCGGGCAGTTGGTTAATCGCCACATCCATGCCGACCATGCGCGTCAAATCATTGTCGTGAAACGCATAGACTTCTCCGTCCAGCGAGGCATGGACATCGGTTTCGAGATAGCGATAGCCTTGCGCCACCGCATCGGCAAAGGCGGCCATTGTGTTTTCCGGTGCCACGCGGTCGCCGCCCCGATGGGCAAAAGCCAGCACACCTTCATGCTCAAGATAGGGTTCCTTCGTCACACGCATGGCCTCTCTCCCGTCCGATTGAATTTTAACCTTTGCCAATCAGCACAACAATTCTAAACTCACAATGGGTTAACGAATAGGGAGAGGTTCATGGCCATATCGGAATTGTCATCATTTCAGGCGGGCGGTCTTGCCATTTTTGTCATGCTGTCAGGCGTCTGGCTGTTCAGTGTTGTTAAAAAAGATGCCGGCATTATTGATGCGTTTTGGGGGCTGGGCTTTTCCGTCGTGGCTCTGGTAGGGCTTTTGGTGTCGGATAATCTGGAACCAATCACACAGGCAACCGGCCTGCTGGTTATTTTATGGGGTGTCCGGCTGTTCAGCCATTTATTGCGGCGTTGGCGCGGTGAGGAAGAAGAAGACCCGCGCTATCAAGCCATGCGCCGCAAACGCGGCGACAGCTTCTGGTGGCGCAGCATTTATGTCGTGTTTATTTTTCAAGGCTTGCTGATGTGGCTGGTCGCCATGCCTTATATGGCCGCTTTTTATTTTGGTGGCGCGGCCGCCCTGCCCGGCCTTGCCATACTCGGCCTGCTGATTGCGCTGGCCGGTCTGACTATGGAGACATTGGCCGATATTCAACTAACCCGTTTTCGTGCCACCGCACAGCCGGGTGATTTGCTGACCGATGGGTGGTGGAAATATACCCGCCACCCGAATTACTTCGGCGATGCGCTGTTCTGGTGGGGCATTTGGCTGGCGGTTGTCGCCGCGACACCGGAAGCGGTTTGGACAGTATTTGCGCCGGCGCTGATGAATTTCCTGCTGGTCAAAGTATCAGGGGCTGATTTGCTTGAATACAGGCTGCGTAAAAAGCCGGGCTATGAGGCTTATATGGAACGGACAAACCGGTTTGTTCCAAAGCTTTTCGGGTGATGATTTTCCGCTTTATGATTTATCACGCAACATATTGATAATACCGGAAAAATCAGCATCAGACTTGCCGCTTTCAGCCATTTGCTCATAAAGCCGTGCTGATGCTGTGCCAAGTGGTGTCGCGCTGTTGGCCGATTGTGCTGCCGCCTCGGCCAGATGTAAATCCTTCAACATCATGGCAGCGGCAAAACCGGGCGCATAATCTTTATTGGCCGGGCTGGTCGGCACTGGCCCCGGCACTGGACAATAGCTGGTCATCGACCAGCACTGGCCGGAGGCGGTGGAAGCAATGTCGAACAATGTCTGCCCGTCCAGCCCCAATTTCTCAGCCAGCAAAAATGCCTCGCATGTGCCAATCATGGAAATGCCCAACAGCATATTATTGCAGATTTTAGCAACCTGCCCATTGCCCGCCTGCCCGGCATGAAAAATGTTTTTGCCCATAGCGGCCAAAACCGGTTGTGCGCGCGCGAAAGCCTGCGCTGTGCCGCCAGTCATGAATGTCAGTGTCGCCGCTTCAGCGCCGCCCACCCCGCCGGAGACCGGCGCATCGACCATGTCGAAACCGGCCTGTCCGGCAGCATCGACCACAAGCCTTGCAGTTTCCACATCAATGGTTGAGCAATCAATCAGCAAAGCCTCCAATGGTGCTGCGGCCAGCACACCGGCCTCGCCCGTGTAAACGCTTTCCACATGCTGACCGGCAGGCAGCATGGTGACCACAAGCTCCGCGCCCGCCACCGCTTCGGCCACAGTTGCGGCAATCGCCCCGCCCGCGCCGGCCAAGGCGTTGCAAGCATCACCAGATACATCAAAACCGGTGACATCATATCCGGCAGCGACAAGATTGCGCGCCATGGGCAATCCCATATTACCCAGCCCGATAAACCCTGTTTTTAACATTTTATCTCTCCCCGAAAGTCAATTCTTGGTCGCCCAAGGATGCAAATATCGCGTCAATCTGCGCCGCCGTCACATCTGCGTGCCGCGCCGGCGACCAAAGCGGCGCATTATCCTTATCGATAATAATGGCGCGCACGCCTTCGTAAAAATCCGGCAAAGCCATCAACCTTGTCACGGCGCGCATTTCAATCTGCATACAGCATTCAAAATCTTGCGCCGCGCCATCGCGCATTTGCCGCAAAGCCACCGCCGCGCTGGTCGGTGATTTGGTGTTGATAATGTCAATCTGCTTTTGCGCCCAAGCGGCTTTTTCATCACCGGTCGCTGCCTGCGTTTCCAGAGCCGCCAAAATGTCGGTCACTTTGTCGCCGGCAAACAATGCATCAATATCGGCTTGCAAATGGGGCAATTGGGCGACGCCCATCGCCTCATGCATGGTGTCCAATGTCGCTTCAACCGGTGCGCCAACAGCCAGCGCAGCTTTTAATTCCGGCAGGCGCGCTGCCGGCATGGTGTGGGTGGCAATACCCGCATAGAGGCAATCGGCGGCTTTCAAACGCGCACCTGTCAGCACCATATAGCTGCCAATCTCACCTGGCAGGCGTGGCAGAAAATAAGTGCCGCCCACATCGGGCAACAGGCCAATGCCGGTTTCAGGCATGGCAAATATGGTGTTTTCCGTCGCCACGCGATAGCGGCCATGCACGGACACGCCCACGCCGCCGCCCATAGTGATGCCGTCCATCAGCGCAATATAAGGTTTCGGGAAAATCTTTATCATGCGGTTGAGCTGATATTCCTCGCGGTAAAATCCCGTGGCTTCCGGCGCATTAGCGCGCCCCCAATCATGCAAGGCGCGAATATCGCCACCGGCGCAAAAACCGCGCGCGCCCGCGCCTTCAATAAGAATATGCGACACGCCATCATCATTGGCCCAAGCGCGCAATTGCGGCACCATAGCGCGCACCATGCCCAGCGTCAGCGCATTGAGCGCATCGGGTCGGTTCATCACAATAAGCGCGCTTGCGCCTTCAGTGGAAAAAACAACGTCGTCGGTCATAAATCCCTGTCTCGGCCTAATCCTTGAGCAAGTGACGGGCGATAATCACCCGCATGATTTCATTGGTGCCTTCAAGGATTTGATGCACGCGCAAATCGCGCACCATGCGCTCGACCTGGTAATCCTTCAAATAACCATAGCCGCCATGTATTTGCAGCGCCTCATTGGCGACATTGAAACATAAATCTGTGACAAAACGCTTGGCCATAGCCGATTTCATCGTCGCTTCGGGATGACCCGCATCCAGCGCCTGCGCGGCATGACGCAACATGAGTCGCGCTGCCTGCACCTCGGTTGCCATATCAGCCAGCTTGAATTGTATAGCCTGAAATTCGGCGATTTGCTGACCGAATTGCGTGCGTTCGCGGGCATAATCAAGTGCCGCATCCAGCGCGCGTTGCGCCGTGCCAAGCGAACAGGCGGCGATATTCAACCGCCCACCATCCAAACCCATCATGGCAAATTTGAAACCATCACCTTCCGCCCCGACACGATTGGCTACCGGCACACGGCAATCTTCAAAAATCACCTGCCGCGTCGGCTGGTTATTCCAGCCCATTTTACGTTCATTGGCACCAAAGGACAGACCCGGCGTGTCTTTTTCAATGATGAAACAAGACACACCCTTGGCGCCCTCATCACCGGTACGCACCATGGCGACATAGATATCCGACACACCGGCTCCGGAAATAAACGCCTTGCTGCCATTCAGCACATAATCGTCGCCATCACGCACAGCACGGCTACGCATGGCGACGGCATCACTGCCCGATCCCGGCTCAGTCAGGCAATAGCTGGCAATCAATTCCATATTGGTCAGGCGCGGCACATATTTTTCGCGCTGCGCGGGCGAGCCAAATTTGTCAATCATCCAGCCAGCCATATTGTGAATCGTCATAAAGGCAGCGGTCGAGGTGCAGCCATAAGACAGGGCTTCAAACACAAGCGAGGCATCAAACCGCGTCAGCCCACTGCCGCCATGTTCTTCCGACAGATAAATACCGGCAAAGCCCAGCCCTGCCATTTCGCGCAGCGTATCGACCGGAAAGGTTTTTTCCTCATCCCATTCAGCCGCGAAGGGCGTTAGATTTTCAGCCGCAAAATTTTGCGCCATATCCTGTATGGCCTGCTGCTCACCGGTCAATTCAAACATCCGCCACTCCCTTGCACCAACTCATTATCATTGGCTTCCCCTTTTTTAGTAAAATAGCTGAAAACCGGCATGGCGCAACCATCCGCGCATGGTGGATGCGATTTGCTGCTGACATATTGGCGACAAACTGGCATAAGCAGAGCTGACGCGACAACCATCTGACGGCAGGCTTGAACCGGAAAGAAGTTTCGGGGGAAATCATGACACAAAGAGAGTTTCCACATACCCGTATGCGCCGCTTGCGCCGCACTGACTGGTCGCGCCGGTTGGTGCGCGAAAACGCGCTGAGCGTAGATGATTTGATTTGGCCGATTTTCATTATTGACGGCGACAACCAGCGTCAGCCAATTGCCTCCATGCCCGATGTGGATCGCCTTAGCATTGATTTGGCCGTCGAGGCAGCCGACCATGCCGCCAATCTGGGGATTCCGGTGATTGCGCTGTTTCCCAATACGCTGCCCGATTTACGCAGCGATGACGGGGCGGAAGCCTTTAACCCCGACAATCTGGTCTGCCGCGCCACCCGCGCCATTAAAGATGCAGTGCCGGATATTGGCATTTTATGTGATGTCGCGCTTGACCCCTATACTGCCCACGGCCATGACGGGCTGCTTGATGGCGACATTATTTTGAATGATGAGACGGTGGACGCGCTTATCCGCCAAACACTGACCCAGGTTGAAGCAGGCTGCGATATTATTGCCCCCTCCGACATGATGGATGGCCGCATTGGCGCAATTCGCGCGGCGCTGGAAAGCGAGGGTTTTCAGGACACGCTCATCATGGCCTATAGCGCCAAATATGCTTCTGCCTTTTTCGGGCCATTCCGTGATGCGGTTGGCTCTGGCGGGCGGCTGCGCGGCGACAAGAAAACCTATCAAATGGATCCGGCAAACAGCGATGAGGCGATACATGAGATTGCCCTTGATATTGCCGAAGGCGCTGACATGGTGATGGTCAAGCCGGGCATGCCCTATCTCGATATTGTGCGCCGCTGTAAGGCCGAGCTTGGCGTGCCGACTTTCGCCTATCAAGTATCGGGGGAATATGCCATGCTGGCCGGAGCGATAGAGCGCGACTGGCTGGCGCGTGAAGCAACCATATTGGAAAGCCTGACCGCATTCAAACGCGCCGGTGCTGATGGCATCCTTACCTATTTTGCTTTGCAAGCCGCGCAGCTATTGAACCGCGACGGTTAAAAAACCCGCTGCAGCTTTGCGCCAATATGCGCCATTTTACCATCCACTGTTTCCGCTTGCACCGCCCAGCAAAAGCGCCCGCAGGTATAAATCATAAGCGTATAGATATTTCGGATATTCTCGCGCATAGCCCATGTCTCAACACCTTTTTGTGATGTCATGGCCCCGTGCGATTTACCCTAGGGGTTCATTTCGAACAGTAAATTAAAATATGATAGATTTTATTCTTCTATTGAAGTTATTTACTTCATGTTGCGTAAACGCGCTATCAGGCTGGACGTGTCCCAGCGGCCACCGCCCATGCCCTGCACTTCTTCATAATAAGATTTCACCAATTCGGTAAGCGGTAAAAGCGCGCCATTTCGCTCGGCTTCTTGCAGGCAAATAGTCAAGTCTTTGACCATCCAGTCAACGGCAAAACCGAAATCATATTTATCGTCAATCATGGTTTCATGGCGATTTTCCATTTGCCAGCTTTGCGCCGCCCCTTTGGAAATCACTTCAATCACCGCGCGCCCGTCCAACCCGGCCTGCTCGGCAAACAGCAAGGCTTCCGACAGCGATTGCAGTAGGCCGCCTATGCAAATCTGATTGACCATTTTGGTCAATTGTCCGGCGCCGCTATCGCCCATAAGTTTCACGGCGCGCGCATAAATACCCAGCGTATCCTTGGCGCGCTCAAACACCGCCGGTGCGCCGCCGACCATAATCGTCAACTGGCCATTCACCGCGCCCGCTTCACCGCCCGAGACCGGCGCATCCAGCATGTCCGCGCCTTGCGCGGTGCAGGCCGCCGCCAATTCGCGCGTCACATCTGCCGAGCATGTTGTGTGGTCAATCAATATCGCACCGGCCGCGAGACCGGCCAAAACGCCATTTTCTCCGGCGACAACCGCGCGCAAATCATCATCATTGCCGACACAGGTGAACACCATATCGGCTGCATGCGCGGCTTGTGCCGGTGTGGCCGCCGACCGCCCACCATAAGTCTCTACCCATTGCGCGGCTTTTTCGGCGGTTCGGTTATAAACGCAAATATCAGCGCCACTGCCCGCCAAATGCCCGGCCATGGGAAAGCCCATCACGCCAAGGCCAATAAAAGCCAGCCTTTGCCGGTCGCCGGCCATCAGGCCGTATCTTCCTTCAGCCCGCTATAGTTGCCGCGAAAATAAATCAGCGGCGCGCGCGCTTTGGTGCAATAGGCTACCGCATCAACGCCGCCAATCAGAATAATATGGTCGCCCGCATCAACGCGATTGAGCAAATGACATTCAAATTGCGCCAGCGCGCCATTCAGCAAAATGCCACCCGCCGCGCCAATGGTGAATTGCGCCGGCGTCAGCGCATGACCGCCGGGGCGCGCCATTTCATCGGATAAATCGCGCTGGTCGGCGGCCAATATATTGACGGTAAAATTTTCGGCGGTTGAAAATATCTCGGCCAAATCGGATTGTCGGCCAAGACACCAGGACAACATTGGCGGCTCAAGCGACACGGAGGCGAAGCTGTTGACGGTCAAGCCCAAGGCCGAATTGTCGCCATTCGGCACGGTGATAACGGCTACTCCCGTGCCGAAATGCCCGAACGCATTGCGTAATTCCCGACTGTCAATCATGGAAACCCTTTCACCGGAACAACCAGACCGCCTCAATCTGCCCCTTATGCCCGACACGCCTGCCAAAATCCAGCTTTCTGTTTGAAATCGCCGGAGAAACAGGGCAAAAGGACTTGGCGCAACCTACGGTCGCAAACCAGTAAGGGTTTTGAACAAGAGACATAAGAGACAAAAGACCTGACGCGGGTTAGACTGTCACCATAAACCGGATGGATGAATGGAAAGTGATTTTCACATGTGGGCGAGTTTCGCGATTATTGTCGCGGCCATGGTGCTTTACGCGGTCGAGCGTTACGCCATGGAAATCACCTCGCTAATGGTGCTGGTCGCCCTGCTCCTGCTGTTCACCGTCTTTCCCTATCGTGATATGGACGGCGATATTTTGCTGACCCCGACCATGATTTTGGCTGGTTTCGGCAATCCGGCGCTCATCACCATTATGGCCCTGCTGGTGTTGGCGCAAGGTCTGTTCCAGTCCGGCGCGCTGGAAAAACTGATTGAAAGCCTGTCAAACCGCGCCGCGCGCACACCCATGCTGGCGCTGGTCAGTGTGCTGATAGGCGCAACCCTGTCGAGCGCACTGCTCAATAATACGCCGGTCGTGCTGATGACCATTCCGATTTTGACAGCCATTGCCGCGCGCGCGCGCGCCAATGCGTCGCCCTATCTGATGTGCCTCAGCTATATGACCATTCTCGGCGGCATGTTGACCCTTATCGGCTCCTCCACCAATTTGCTGGTCGCCGATACGGCAGAGCAGCTTGGCACGGTGCGGATTGAGTTTTTCGACCTGACGTTGCCGGGGCTGGTGCTGCTTGGGGTGGGCGCGCTTTATGTGCTGTTTGTCATGCCGCGCCTGCTGACCATTCGTGACAGCGAGGTTGAACAGGACAGGCCGGATAAGGGACGCCAATATATTGTTGAGCTGCGCCTGCGCGCTGGCGACCCGCTGGTCGGCACGCGCACGCAAGCCGGTTTTCTGCCCGCTTTGAGTGGCATGACCGTGCAGATGATTGAGCGCGCCAACAGCAAAATGCTGCCGCCCTTTGACGATATTGAATTGCAAACGGGCGATAAAATTTTCATCGCTGCCACTCGGCGCGAATTATCCGATGCGCTGGCCAATCGTGACCACCCGCTGCAAAACCAGATATTGCCGCTTGTGCCGGACAGTGATGATGATTCCGAGACCATGCTGGCCGAGCTGGTGGTCGCGCCCGGTTCGCGCATGGCCGGGCGCGCGGTCTATCAAACCGGGTTCAGCCATACAACTGATTGTTTTATTCTTGGCGTGCAAAGGCGCGCACGCATGTTGCGGCATGAATTGGCCGATATGCGTCTTGAGGCGGGTGATGTCCTGCTGGTGATTGGCGGCAATAAAAATATCGCCAATCTGCGCCATAATCGCGACACGCTGCTGCTCGAATGGTCGGCCAGTGAATTGCCGCGTTTTGAAAATGCCAATCTGGCGCGGTTGATTTTCGCTGGCACGGTATTGGCTGCCGCCTCCGGCCTTGTGCCGATTGTTGTGGCCGCCATGGCCGGGGCTGGCCTGATGGTCGTTACCGGTATTTTGAACACAAGACAGGCAGTGCGCGGCTTTGACACGCGGATTTTTCTGGTTGTCGCCTCGGCGCTTGCCATGGCCAAAGCCCTGACGGTGACGGGCGGCGCAGCTTATGTGACGGGCGGGTTTTTGACCCTTTTTGCCGACAGCACGCCTGCCATTATCCTGTCGGCCTTTTTCCTGATTTGCGCCATTATCACCAATATATTGTCAAATAATGCGACCGCCGTCCTGTTCACCCCGCTGGCTGTCAGCCTCGCCCAAACGCTCGGCGTTGACCCGATGGCCTTTATTCTCGCTGTGATATTTGCCGCCAATTGCAGTTTCGCGACGCCGATTGCCTATCAAACCAATTTACTGGTCATGACACCGGGCAATTTCCGCTTTTCCGACTTTATGCGCGCCGGCATCCCATTAATTGTGTTGCTTTGGATAAGCTATTCGCTATTTGCGCCGATTTATTTTAATCTGTAAGCCTGCCAGCAGAAAGGAGGACAAGCCATGAACCAGTTCAATCATCAAAAATTATCCTCCTTCTTTATCACCGATCCCGCGCCCTGCCCCTATATTGACGGGCAGATGGAGCGCAAACTGTTCACCCATTTGACCGGCAGCAAAGCTGGGCAAATTAACAATACGCTGACCCATGCCGGCTTTCGGCGCAGCCAAACCGTCGCCTATCGCCCGGCCTGTGACACTTGCGCGGCCTGTTCTTCGGTGCGGGTGCGGGTTGGTGAGTTTACCGCCTCGCGCAATCTGAAACGGATTTTCAAACGCAATGATGATTTGACCCGCGCCATTTGCCCGCCCTCGGCAACGCGCGAACAATATGATTTATTCGTCAGATATCTCGACACGCGCCACCCTGACGGCGGTATGAGTGGCATGACCCCGCTTGATTTTATGGCGATGATTGAGGAAACGACAGTTGATACGCATATCGTGGAATATCGCCTGCCCGACAATCGGCTGGTTGCTTGTGTGCTGGCTGATAAAATGGCCGACGGTCTGTCGTTGGTCTATTCCTTTTTTGACACATCGCTGTCCGAGCGCAGCCTTGGCACGCTGATTATTCTCGACCAGATTGAACGGGCGCGGCTCAATAATAAACAACATCTTTACCTTGGATATTTTATCCATGATTGTGAAAAAATGTCCTATAAACAGCGCTTCAAACCATTGGATGTGTTGCGCTTGGATGGCTGGGTTGACTTTGACACCCAGACGGATAGCGACCCGAAACAGGCATAAGCCAATCGAGACAAGCAAAGGGAAGCAAAGGGAGGCAAACGCATGGGCAATAAAATCGGACGCCGTCACATTTTGGGCGGGCTTGTCGCAGGAACCGCCGCAACCGGCCTGGTCGGACAAGTACCGGCCTATGCCAAGGGCAAGCGTCGGCTGAAAATGGTCACCACATGGCCGAAAAACTTTCCCGGCCTCGGCACGGCGGCAGAAAATGTTGCGCGGCGTGTGCGCGACATGTCGGATGGCACGCTTGATATTAAAGTCTTTGCCGATGGCGAATTGGTCGGGGCGTTTGAGGCGTTTGACGCCGTCTCCACCGGCACGGCGGATATGTATAATGGCGCGGAGTATTATTGGCAGGGCAAATCAACCGCTTTTAATTTCTTTACCGCCGTGCCATTTGGCATGACCGGTCAGGAATTGTCAGCATGGATTAACTTCGGTGGTGGACGCGCTTTATGGAGCGAATTATCGGCCAAATTCAACATTATCGCCTTCCAATCGGCCAATACAGGCGTTCAAATGGGTGGCTGGTTCAATAAGGAAATCACCTCGCTTGAAGATTTCAAAGGGCTGAAAATAAGGATGCCCGGACTGGGCGGCGAAGTCATGCGGCGGCTCGGTGCGGCCGCGATTTCCCTGCCCGGCGGCGAGATATTTCCGAGCATGAAAAGCGGCGCGATTGATGCCTCGGAATGGGTCGGCCCGTGGAATGATTTGGCCTTTGGTTTTCATCAAGTCGCCAAATATTATTACTGCCCCGGCTTTCACGAACCCGGCGCAGGCCTGTCCACCGGCGTCAATTTGGATGTTTGGAATTCGCTGAGCAAGGCGCAACAAGCGATTATTGAAAATGCCTGTCAGGCGGAAAATGAATCGACTTTCAGCGAATATAATTACAAAAATGCTGCCGCGCTGGCGACGCTGGTCGATAAACATAATGTGCAAGTGCGGCGTTTCTCGCAGGAGATAATGGCAGCCTTGAAGCAAAGCTCGGACAAAGTGCTGGCTGAAGAAGCGGCCAAGGACGCGTTTACCAAAAAAGTCTATGACAGTTTCCGCAACTCGCTGAAAAACTCAATGGCATGGGGCGAACAAAGCGAAGAGCCATACACAATGGCGCGGCGCAATATCTGACTGGACAGGAAAAATGCCCAAAGTGATAAATGACATGCTTTGGCGTTTGGCGCGCGGCATTGACTTTGCCAATGGCCTGATTGGCAGGACAGCGGCATGGCTGACACTGGCCATGGTGCTGGTGCAATTCGGCGTGGTGGTGATGCGCTATGTGTTCGGCATTGGGTCTATCATGTTGCAGGAATCAATCGTCTATATGCACGGGCTTTTGTTCATGATGGCCGCCGCCGACACGCTGCTCAATGACCAGCATGTGCGGGTCGATATTTTCTATGCTCGGCGCAGCCCGTTCGGGCAGGCAGTAACCAATTTGCTGGGACATGCTTTTATGCTGCTGCCTTTTTGCGTGCTGATTGTCATTGTCTCTTGGGATTATGTGTCGATTTCGTGGTCGGTGCGCGAAGGCTCGCGCGAGACAAGCGGGATACAGGGCGTGTTTTTGCTGAAAAGCGTTATCCTCGTCTTTGCCGTTCAAATGGCTTTGCAGGCGGTCTCTTTTATCTTACAAAACATCCTTCATATCACTGAAAATAAACAGAAAAATGGAATAACCGATAATGGGTGAAATGCTTGACCTGATGATGTTTGGCGGCGCCTGCCTGTTACTGATGGCCGGTTTTCCGGTCGCTTTCACACTGGCAGGCACGGCGCTGATTTTCGGCCTTATCGGGCAGGCGCTTGGCGTTTTTGACAGCAGTTTTTTCTACGCTTTGCCGCAGCGCATTTTCGGCACTATGACCAATCAGGTGCTAATGGCGGTTCCGCTTTTTGTGTTTATGGGGACAATGCTGGAGCGCGCGCGCATTGCCGAGGATTTGCTGGAAAATATGGCGCGGCTATTTGGCCGTGTGCGCGGCGGGCTTGGCCTGTCAGTGTCGATTGTTGGCGCGCTGCTGGCTGCCTCAACCGGCATTGTCGGCGCGACCGTTGTGACAATGGGGCTGTTGTCGCTGCCAACCATGTTGAAGCGCGGCTATGACCCGTCACTGGCGGCAGGTTCAATTGCCGCTGCCGGCACGCTGGGGCAAATCATCCCGCCTTCGATTGTGCTAGTGCTGCTTGGCGATGTGATTGCCAATGCTTATCAAAAAGCGCAATTGGAACAGGGCATATTCTCGCCCGACACTGTATCGGTTGGTGAGCTGTTCGCCGGTTCCCTGCTGCCCGGTCTGGTGCTGGTTGGCCTATATATGTTGTATCAGGCGATAACCGCCATTATGCAACCGCATAAAGCCCCGCCCGCTGAAAACGATGACAGTATTTCCCTGACTGTCTTGCTGGCGTCGCTGCTGCCGCCCATCACTCTGATTTTTGCCGTTCTCGGCTCCATTCTGGCCGGTATTGCCACCCCCACTGAAGCGGCAGCCGTTGGCGCGGTCGGCACGATTTTGCTGGCCGGTGACAGGCTGGCTCCGGCGCAAGCCAATACCGCACGCTTGCTGGTGCGCCTCGGCGTCGCCGCACTTGTCGGGCTTATCACCCTGACCAGGCTTGTTGACCTGCGGTTGGAGCGCGAGATGGTCAGCCTTGGCGAGACGCTGGGCATTGGCCTCGCGCTTATTCTGAGCGCCGCTTTGACGCTGGCTATTTTATCCAGCCTCCGAACTATATGGCAGGGCGATGTGCTGACTTCGGTGATGCGCTCAACCATGCACACAACTTCAATGGTGTTTGTCATTCTTATCGGTGCGGCGCTTTTCTCGCTGGTGTTTCGCGGGCTGGGTGGTGATGAGACCATTCAGCATCTTTTACAGGATTTGCCCGGCGGTAAATGGACGGCGGTGGCGATTGTTATGCTGCTTATGTTCATTCTTGGTTTTTTCCTTGATTTCATAGAGATAATTTTTGTTGTTGTGCCGATTGTCGGGCCGGTTTTGCTGGCGCTTGGCATTGACCCTGTTTGGCTTGGCGTGATGATGGCGCTGAATTTGCAAACCTCTTTCCTGACACCACCTTTCGGCTTTGCACTGTTTTATTTGCGCGGCGTAGCGCCGGACAGCGTATCAACCGGACAAATCTACAAAGGCGCCATTCCCTTTGTTATCATACAGCTTGCCATGCTCGGCCTGCTGGCCGTTTTCCCCGAATTGGCGACTTGGCTGCCTGAGCTTATCTTCGGAGGGTAATCAGATGCGTATGCCCAATATGATGCTGACAACACTGGCGCTGATTATTGTGATTGCCGGAATTGGTTATCTCTCACGCGATGATGGTCGTATCGGTGCCGGTGAAATCGGGCTGCAATTGGGCGTGCCGGTCGAACATATGCTGACACCGGAACGCGCGACACAAGCCCTGCCGGTGATTGTGCAATTGGTCAATCGCACCAATGCCGCTGTCAAATTAACCGCCGACGGGGCGTGCAAGATTTTCCGCTTTGTGGTGACCACACCGGATGGTGAATTCATTCAGGCCATGCGGCAAGGTCAAACCGACTGCACCGAAAATGTGACCGAACGGATTCTGGCAGCCGGTGAGATACTCGAAGAAATCCGGCAAATCCCGCTGGATACGACGCGCTATGCGCCGGGCGCCTATATGGTGCGGGTCAAGTTCTGGAACCACCAGGCCAGCGCGTCATTTGAATTGACCGGACAGCCATAATCCAAAACCATAGCCAACAATCAGCGGCCACCTAAAGCCGGTTGGGAAAGGCTGGCCCCATTGACCCGTCGCCGGGAAAGCCATTCGGGCGCACGCGACCGGCTTGCGCGCGATGCCCAAACCAATCATCCAGTTCGGTGAAATTGCGTTCGCGTCCGGCGCGGTCAAAGAACTTCAGTCCCTCATCACGCGCAAAGCAGCGAATATCGGCCAAATGCCCGTCGCCATGGCGTTGCAAACGCACGCCCTTGCCGCGCCCCATTTCAGGCACATCGGCCAGAGCAAAACAGAGCAGCTTGCGGTTTTCCCCCAGCACGGCCACGCTGTCGCCATAGACCGGCACGCATATAGCGGCCTCGTCGGGTGCTTTGACATTGAGGATTTGCTTACCCGCCTTGCGGCCACTGACCAATTCGCTTTCCGGCACAATAAACCCATTGGCAATGCGCGAAGCGACCAGCAATTTGCGCGTCGCGTCATGCACAAATAATTCGACAATTTCCTCAGCCGGCTCAATATCCAACATCAGCCGCACCGGCTCACCATGCCCGCGCCCGCCCGGCAGCTTCGCCACATCAAGCGTATAAGCGCGACCATTGGAGGCAAAGGCAATCAGCTTATCCGTGCTTTGCGCGTGCAACACAAAGCCCGCGCGGTCGCCATCCTTGTAAGTCAGCCCCTTGCCGCTTTCAGCATGACCCTTCATTGCCCTTATCCAGCCTTTTTCTGAGCAAACTATCGTAACCGGTTCTTTTTCAATGAAAATATCTATTGATACAGCATCGGCTTCCGCCACTTCTTCAAATAATGTGCGGCGTTTACCAAGCGCTGTTTTAGGGCCATAGGCTTTCCGCAAATCCTTTATGTCGTCGCTTATCACCTTGGTCTGGGCATCGTCGGATTTGAGCAATTTGGTCAGCGCCGCTTTTTCTGCCGTCAGCTCCTTATGCTCGGTGCGGATGCCTTCTTCTTCCAATTTGCGTAAAGCGCGCAAGCGCAGATTGAGTATCGCATCAGCCTGTATCTGATTGAGCGCAAAGGCCGCCATCAATTCATCGCGCGGCTCATCTTCTTCACGGATGATGCGGATAACCTCATCAAGATTGAGATAGGCGACCAAATAGCCGTCCAAGATTTCCAGCCTTGCCTCAATTTTCGACAGGCGAAACCGGCTTTTGCGTTGCAACACAACCCGCCTATGCGCCAGCCATTCGAGCAAAGCCTCGCGCAAGCCCATCACACGCGGCACGCCTGTGCTGTCCAGCACATTCATATTCAGGGAAAAGCGCGACTCCAAATCGGTCTGCTTGAACAAAACACCCATCACTTGATCGGCATCCATATTCTTGCTTTTGGGCATGATGACAATGCGGATATCCTCGGCGCTCTCATCACGAATATCTTCCAGCATGGGTAAAGCCCGCGCTTGCATCAATTCGGCAATTTTTTCTATCAGCCGCGCCTTTTGCACCTGATAGGGGATTTCGGTCACGACAATCTGCCATTGCCCGCGCGGCAGGCTTTCCACCTCATAGCCCGCCCGCACCCGCAAGGAGCCGCGACCGGTCGCGTAAGCCTCGCGCAGCACATTAGCAGGCTCAATGCACAAGCCGCCGGTCGGGAAATCAGGCCCCTGCACATGCTCCATCAGCGTGTCTATGCGGGCATTGGGCTTTTTCAGCAAATGCAGTGCCGCGCCCAATAATTCATCAACATTGTGCGGCGGAATAGAGGTCGCCATGCCGACCGCAATGCCCGACGCCCCATTAGCCAGCAAATTGGGAAACGCTGCCGGCAGTAAAACCGGCTCTTCATCCTCGCCATCATAAGTGGTGCGGAAATCCACCGTATCGCTGTCAATATCACGCAACAGGGCGGCGGCGATATCGGTCATGCGCGCTTCGGTATAGCGCATGGCAGCCGCATTATCGCCATCGACATTGCCGAAATTGCCCTGCCCGTCCACCAGCGGATACCGCACAGCGAAATCCTGCGCCAGACGCACCAGCGCATCATAGACCGCCTGGTCACCATGCGGGTGATAGCGGCCAATCACATCACCGACAACCCGCGCCGATTTTTTGAAACCCTGCTCCGGGTCAAGCCGCAATTGCCGCATCGCAAACAGCAGCCGCCGATGAACCGGTTTCAACCCGTCGCGCACATCCGGCAATGCCCGATTTGTGATGGTGGACAGCGCATAAGCCAAATAGCGCGTCTCAAGCGCCTGTTTCAGGCTGACGATTTCCGCCGGCGCCGGATTGTCGAGAATATCGCTCATGCGCCATTTATAGGCAGATTCGGAGCGCAGCAAACCGGTCTAGCGGTGCAGCACATCCAGCAAGCGTTGGCGCGCCTGTGGCAAGGTTTTGCCAACCGGCTGATAGACACGGCGTTCAAGAAAATAGCCAGTCAGCTCAAATCCGGCGGCAATATCCGCATTATTGGCAGCGGCTTGCGGGTCACGCAAAAAGGCGGGCAGGGCGAACAGCCGGTCGAGATAAGGCGTCGCCGCTGCCGCCGAAACAGCGCGGCCACTGCGCGGCGAAATATGGGTCAGATTATCTTGGCTGCCGGTAGCGGCGCAGGCCGACATATCAAGGCCGAAACCGGTTTCTTCCAACAGCGCCAATTCAAACCGCACCAGCAAGGGCAGCCAGATATGTTCGTCGTCAAATGCCTGCAACAGCACTTGCACCGTATCATAAAGGCGCGGATAGGCTTGTCGCTCCGGAGTAATCATCAACAGGGCGCATAATGATGACAGTCCGGCCAAAGCCCGCCGGTCGCTCATCAATTCAGCCGCATGGGCGCGTCCCCCCTCAATGGTCATTGTCCCAAGATGTTCCGACAAGCGGGCGCGCCAACCAATTTGCGCCATATTGCCGGGCTGCAAAAGCGGTCGCAAGCGTCGTCCAAAACCGCCGCGTATCAAACCGGCATGGCGTCCTTCAGCGCGGGTAAATACATCGACAATGGCACTGCCCTCACCATGCGGGCGGGCGGCTAATATCAGCGCTTCGCCTTGCCATTCCATATCAGCCGCTTCCGTTCATTTGGCCTTGAAGTCCAACCCCATCACGCGATAACGCTCCGGGTCTTCCTGCCAGTTCTTCCGCACTTTGACAAAAATGAATAAATGGACGGAACAGTCAAACATGGCTTCCAGTTCAAGACGTGCCTCGGCGCCGATTTCCTTTATGGTGCGCCCGCCCTTGCCCAGCACAATCGCCTTCTGCCCGTCGCGGCGCACATAAACCGTCTGTTCAATGCGAATGCTGCCATCTTTTTTATTTTCCCATTTTTCGCTTTCCACAGTCAGCGCATAGGGCAGTTCTTGATGCAGGCGCAAAAACAGTTTTTCGCGCGTCACTTCGGCCGCCAGCAAAAGCGAGGGAATATCGGCAGCTTGGTCTTCGGGGTAAAGATAGGGGCCTTCCGACATCGCTTCAGACAGCGTGTCTGCCAGCCTTTCAAGACCATCTTTACGGTCTGCTGAAATCAAAAAAGTATCTTTTAAATCAATAAGTTCATTAAGTTCCTGAACCTTTTGAAGCAATGTGTCGCGCGCCACCAAATCAATTTTATTCAGCGCGAGGGAAACCGGCTTGGATGTCCCGCGCAAACGCGCCAGCAAGATTTCGGTTTCCTCGGTTACCGGCAAAGAAGCGTCCAGCACAATCAAAATATGGTCGGCGTCCTCCATGCCCAACCAGACTTCATTGACCATAGCGCGGTCAAGGCGCTGGCGCGGCTCAAACACGCCCGGCGTATCGACCAATATCAATTGCGTTGACTTATGCATCACAACGGCGCGCAGCCGCATACGGGTGGTTTGCGCCTTTTGCGTGACAATGGAAACCTTCTGCCCGACCAGCGCATTGGCTAGGGGTGCCTTGCCGGCATTGGGCGGGCCGATAATGGCGACAAATCCGCAGCGTGTTGTCATGGCCACGCCTTTTCTGCTTCTTCTGTCAAAGCCGCCAAACATTGCGCCGCAGCATTTTGCTCGGCCAGACGCCGCGAATTGCCATTGGCCGCCATGCTGATTTTGCCTGCGGTCACAGTGACGGTAAACTCCGGCGCATGCGCCGGGCCGGTGCGGTCGGTGATTTCATAATGCGGCAACGCATCGCCGCGCTTCATCATCAATTCCTGCAAAGCGGTTTTGGCATCGACCGGCACATTGACCTGCCCGTCAAAATGCGCTTGCCAATGGCGGTGTATCACCGCCCGCGCCGCCGCCAAACCACCATCAAGGTAAATCGCACCCAGCAGGGCTTCCACGCCATCGGCCAATATGTTTTGGGTCATTTTATGCTGAATGCCCTGCCCCTCGCGGCTTTTGTCGGTTTGCAACACATTGGCAAGGCCAATATCTTCGGCAATCGCGGCACAAATACGACGGCTGACAAGCTGCCCAAGCCGACGCGACAGACTGCCTTCTGGCTCCGACGGATAGGTTTCGAACAGATATTCAGCAATCACCAGCCCCAATACGCGGTCGCCGAGAAACTCAAGCGTCTCATTATCTTCGTCCACATCAAGACTGGCATGGCGCATGGCGCGCGCCAGCAAAGCAGCATCGGCAAATTCATGACCAAGGCGCGACAGAAATTGCTTTTCGGACGATTTGCTCATCGGACAATATCAAACAGGCGGCCATAGCGTATGGCAAAAGGCCAGCGCCAGAATTGCAACGGATGGGTTGCATCATCAAATGAGAAAAACAATATCTGCGCCGGGCCGACAAGATTTTCATGCGGCACAAAGCCGACATAACGGCTGACGCGGCTATCGGTGGAATTGTCGCGATTATCGCCCATCATGAAATAATGCCCCGCTGGCACTTCATACAGGCCGGTATTGTCAAGCAGGCCATCGCGTATCTGGTCAAGCACATAATAGCTGCGCCCGCCAGGGAGGGTTTCACGGTAGCGCGGCACATCCAATTGCGTGCCATCTTCGCGCCTTTCGGCAAATACACCAGCCGGTTCGCGTGGCAGCGCCTTGCCATTGAGCAGCACAATGCCGTCCCTGACCTGAATTGTATCGCCGGGCAGGCCTATCACGCGCTTGATAAAATCTGTGCGGTTATCGGCTGGCAGCTTAAAGACAACCACATCACCGCGCTCCACCGCGCGCGTGCCACCGCCCAGCCTTCCGTCAAACAAGGGCGGGCTGAAAGGCAGGCTGTGGCGCGAATAGCCAAAACTGAATTTCGAGACAAACAGAAAATCGCCAATCAGCAAAGTCGGCTTCATTGAGCTTGAGGGAATGTTGAAGGGCTGGAACAAAAATGAGCGTATGACCAGCGCAATCGCTGCCGCCCAAATCAGCGTGCTGAGATTTTCGCGTATTGTGTCGGGCAGGCTTTGCGCCTGTTTGGCCTGTTTATTTGCTTCGGGATTGCTCACGACACCTGCACCCCACCCTGCCCGATTTGCACTGCCGAGATAATCACAATTGCCTGCGCCAATGGAAAATCATCGGTAATGGTCAAGTCAATTTGCGCTTGCATGCCGGTCGGGGTTATTTCATCAAGGCGCGCCTGCGCGCCATTGGTCAGTTTCATAGTCGGCTTGCCTGAGGCCAGATTGGCGACCCCCATATCGCGCCAGTAAACACCGCGTCGCAATCCTGTCCCCAAGGCTTTGGAACATGCTTCCTTGGCGGCAAAGCGTTTGGCATAAGAGGCGGCGCGCAATCGCCGCCGGTCGGATTTGGCTTGTTCAACCGGCGTAAAAATGCGCTGCACAAAGCGGTCGCCATAGCGTTCCAATGTCGCTTCAATGCGCCTTATGTCGATAATATCATTGCCAATACCGATAATCATGCGACCGGCCTTGCCCGCGCGGCCAGCATCAGGCGGCGCATTTCGCCAATCGCCTCGCCCAGCCCGACAAAAATCGCCTCGCCAACAAGAAAATGACCAATGTTCAGTTCAATAATTTCCGGCAAAGCGGCAATCTGGCTGACGCAGCCATAATCCAAACCATGACCGGCATGCACTTCCAGCCCGGCCTGATGTGCCATTTGCGCCGCCGACGCCAGCCGCGCCAATTCGGTATTAAAGGCCGCCTGCTGCCCGTTAATATGCGCCAGCGCATAAGTGCCAGTATGCAATTCCACAATATCAGCGCCAATCGCACCGGCCGCGTCTATCTGTGCCGCATCGGGGTCAATAAACAGTGATATGCGGATTCCCGCATCGCGCAAGCGCGCGGCCATATCGGTCAGCACGGGTTTGGCGGCGGCGACATCAAGCCCGCCTTCAGTGGTCACTTCCTCGCGCTTTTCCGGCACAAGGCAGCACGCATTGGGTTTATGGGTCAGGGCAATGGCGCACATTTCTTCGGTCGCCGCCATTTCAAGATTCAGCGGCAAGCCGATTTCACCGGCCAAACGGGCAATATCATCATCGCCAATATGGCGGCGATCCTCGCGCAAATGGGCAGTTATGCCATCCGCCCCGGCCTGTGCCGCAAGCATGGCCGCGCGCACCGGGTCAGGATGACGCCCGCCACGCGCATTACGAATGGTTGCCACATGGTCGATATTCACGCCCAGCCTGATTTTACCACTCAATGCCATCATCTTTCCTCTTGCGTTTCCGCCACCGGCGCGGCTTTTGCCTGCTGGCGGCGCAGCAATATACGCTGCCGACGCCGTTGATAGGCTGCGATGCTCCAATAGCTCGGATAATAAGTCATCACCGCAAAGGTCAAACCCAGCGGGATGGAGCCGGTCATCATTGGCCCGATTATCGGCATCAGGCTGGACAGGGGCGCATCAAGAAACAGGCCGAAGCTCAATTCCGGCATAGCCACCATATTGCTATCTCTCCCAAGCAGAAAATTGCCGATATTAAACGTGCCGACCCAGATAAAGGGAAAGCTGAGTGGATTGCCAACCCATGTTCCCAGCGCCGAAGCAATGATATTGCCGCCAAGTATCCAAGCAATCAGCGCGGCTTGGAAAAAATGCGTGCCAAGCAGGGGCGAGGCGGAAACAAAAGCACCCGCCGCAAGCCCAAGCGCCAGCGAATGCGCGCTGCCGCGCTGGCGCACCAGCCTGTGCCACATATAGGAAAATGCCCGGGGCCAGCCCTCACGCGGCCACAAAAACTGTCGCCAGCGCTGCCATTGCGACAGGGGCGTACGGCGCTTGAACATTTGTTATCTCCCCGTTACCCGTCTATTTCAGCCCACGACTGCCCGGCTTGACCGCCGCAATATCGCGCAAATCTTCCGGCACATTATCCGACTCAAAGGTTTCAAACGACACGCGCGCCAGAGCTTCCAGACGCACACCGATTTTAGCCTTCCCATTGGAACGGTCAATTAAACATCCCGCCCCGACCACACGCCCGCCATAAGCCCTGATGGCGGCAATCGCCTCACGCGATGACAGGCCAGTCGTGACGATATCTTCAATCATCACCACACGCGGCTTGCCGGTCAGCTCAAAGCCGCGCCGCAGGTCAAACGCGCCGTCCACACGCTCCAGAAACATAAACGGCACTTTCAGCGCGCGGGCAACCTCATGGCCGATAATCAACCCGCCCATTGCCGGTGACACCACCGCATCAATCTCACCGGTCACCGATTCCTGCAAGCGCACCGCCAAAGCGCGCGCCAGTTTTGCTGCGCGTTGCGGCTGCATCAGCACTTTTGCACATTGCAGATAATTGCGACTGTGCAGGCCGGAGGACAGCAAAAAATGACCATCAAGCAAAGCACCTGCCTTGCGAAACTCTTTTAAAACCTGTTCCGGCGTCATCACAAATCCTCATTTATTGACGGCGCATCATCGCTGATAATGCGCTGCACTTTGCTGATGACGCTGCTGCCGGACAGTGCGTCAACAATCTGGCGCGCATGGGCGGCATCGCGCACTTCAACATCCAATGTCAGATTGCAAAAATCCTCATCGCGCTGCGTCAGCGCCAGATTGGAGATATTGCTGTCAAAATCGGCAATGGTCTGAGTGATGGTATTGAGCGCGCCGGTGCGGTTGACAATGGTCATTTTGAGGCGGCTGTCATAGACCGCGCCGCTTTGGTCATCATCCTGCCAGCGCATCGCTACCCAGCGTTCGGGCGCGTCAACATATTGGTCAAGCGCGCTCGCACCTGACGGGTAAATCACCACACCCTTGCCGGTTGATAATATCCCGATAATCTCATCGCCCGGCAGCGGGAAACAATTATCGGCAATTTTCACTGCCTGCCCGACGCGCTCGCCATTCAGCGGCACGGCGGCGGTTTTCGGGTCAAGCCCCTTGCTTCTTCGGCTCAGCAAATTACGCATGGCACCGGCAAAGCGTCCACCCTTATTTTGCTGCCATTCCGGCATAATGGCGGCCAATACTTCGGCTGCCGGCATTTCGCCGCGACCGACGGCAATATATAAATCGGTCAAAGTGGCAAAGCCCATTGTGCCAAGCGCGCGCTCATAGACATCCGCGCCGCCTTTCAGCTCTTCATTTTCAAACAGCGTATCGAGCATTTTCTGACCCAAATCGGCATAAGCGCCGGTTTGCTTGTCGCGCAATGTCTGGCGGATGGCCGCGCGCGCCTTGCCAGTGCTGACATAATGCAGCCAGTTTTCACTCGGCAAATGGCCGGGGTCGCGGATAATTTCAATCTCATCGCCATTTTTCAGTAATGTCCGAAATGGCAGCTTCAGCCCGTTAATCCGCACACCGACACAGCTATTGCCGATTTCGGTATGCACGGAATAGGCAAAATCCAACGCTGTCGCGCCGCGTGGCAGCGCAATCAGGCGCCCTTTTGGTGTGAAACAGAAAACTTGGTCGGTGAATAATTCAAGCTTGGTGTTTTCAAGAAACTCCTCCGCCGTCTCACCGGTTTGGATTTGCTCAACCATATCCTTCAGCCACGCAAAAGGCTTGATAATGTCGGACTCCGGCGCATTGGTGTCGAGGTCTTTATAACCCCAATGGGCGGCCACTCCATTTTCGGCAAAAT
>Ga0213866_10000823_pt1 | contig 24153 bp, 23 predicted proteins | sample PICome_11_FD_160079 | JGI IMG/M metagenome (GOLD analysis project Ga0213866, IMG submission 160079) | Coastal seawater microbial communities near Pivers Island, North Carolina, United States - PICO284 | ecosystem: Environmental > Aquatic > Marine > Coastal | place: USA: North Carolina...
TTGTGCTCGTGGGCGCCTCGGATAGAGATTTCGGTCAGTGGCATATGCGGCGATTGTAGGCGCAATGAATCGATGAAGCCCGCGCTTTGAAAGCGTGGGCTTCAGACAAACGTAGAATCTGTGATGTGCAAGACCACACCCATGCCATCATCCTGTTCGACGGGGTCTGCAACCTGTGCAACCGCACGGTGGACTACATCATCCGCAACGACCCGGACGGGATTTTCCGCTTCGCCTCGCTGCAGTCAGAGGTCGGCAAGGACCTGGCGGCAGAGCACGGGATCGATGCGCAGGCGGTTTCGTCGATCGTGCTGATCGAGAACGGTCATGCGTACTTGCGGTCGACCGCGACGCTGCGGGTGTATCGCCGGCTCACTGGGCCGGCGCGTCTGCTCTGGCTGTTGCGGGTGGTGCCGCGCCCGATCCGGGATGTCGTGTACAAATTCGTGGCCAAGCGACGCTACTGGTGGTTCGGCAAACGCGATTCGTGTCGGCTGCCGAGCGAGGCCGACCAAGCACGGTTCTTGTGACAGAAAAAGCCCGCGCTCAGAGAGCGTGGGCTTCGTTTGTAGATCGTGTATCGCTGGGCCTAGAGCGTTGCCGAGGTGAACGGCAGCAGGCCGAGGTAGCGGGCCCGCTTGATGGCCTGGGCGACCATGCGCTGCTCGCGGGCATTGAGGCCGGTCTTCTTGCGGCTCTGGATCTTGCCATTGGGCGTAAGGAATCGGCGGAGGTCTTCTGACTGCTTGTAGTCGCAGTAGACGGTGCCGTTGGAGGACGTGAAGATGACCTTCTTGGGCGGGGCCGAGGTGAAACCGGAGAACTGGCTCATGGGACTGTCTTTCCGTCGTGGGTTGTAGCCCCCCTGCTTGTAGCCAACACGGCCATACCGAGGCGGGCGACGGGTTTCGAGCCGAATAGTGTAGCCTAACGAGGTGTGGTCTGGCAAGCCGCCGAGCGACGCCACGGCGGATACCTGCCCCGATTCCGCCAAGGCGTCGCTCGGCGGCTGCGTTAGACGAACGCCATCGGAGCCCGGTCCGCTTCGCTGAGGTGCCAGGCGATCTCGCCGCCCGCCGCCACGAGCTTGTCGCGGTAGGTCGGCAGGAACGGCCGCTCGGTGTTCGTGTGCCCTGCGAGCACCACCGCCGAACCCTGCTGGCTCACATCCAGCACATGGTGGTGCTGCATCTCGCCGGTGACGTAGGCGTCGGCCTGGACCGATTCGAACAGCTTGCCGCCAGCACCCGGGCAGACCGCAATCGTCCGGATCGGGCCGGTGTCAGTTGCGGGTTTGGCCAGCTTGACCGCCGACATCCCCAGCCTGGCCTTGACCCGATCGGCTAGTGTGTCGGCATCGATCGGCTCATCCAGCGTCAACAATCGCCCCGACCCGGTCTGCTGGTCGGCGGGCATCGGCTCGGGCTCGAGCTTAAACAGATCGATCGCGGGCTCTTCGTAGGGATGGGCGGCGCGTAAGGCGGCGATGACCGCGGCGAGGTGCTGCCCGCCGACGATCATCTCGAGGCGACGCTCGGCGACAGTCTCGCGTTGGCCAACTTGTCCGATCGTCGGGTTTGCGCCTTCGATCGGCCGGAAGCCGCCCTCGCCGTCAGCCGAGAACGAGCACTCGCGGTAGTTTCCGATCCAGCCCGCGCCGGCCTCGGCCATCGCTTGCCGGATGCTTGCCTCGTTCGCCTCGTGTACGAAGACGACAACCTTGTATTCATTTCGCTGCTGTCCATTCGGAGCGATCGGCTCAGCGTTGCCCTGTCCGAGCCCCTCGCAGAGCCAGTCATTCATCCCGCCGCGCGCCGCGTCGAGCGCGGTGTGTGGACTATACACCGCCAGGGCCTTGCGCACGCAGCGGACCATGCGCGTCTGCGACCACGGGCCCTCGTCGGTGAGGCGCTGCAGCGGCGCGAAGATCGGCGGGTGGTAGGCGAGAATGAGTTGGCACTTCTGTCGTACCGCCTCATCGATCACCGCGTGCGTCAGATCGATGCACAGCAGCCCGGCCGAGATGTCCTGGTCCAGCGAGCCGGTGTGGAGCCCGACCTTGTCCCAGCCCTCAGCCAACGATTCGGGGGCCACCGTCCTGAACGCCGTTAACAGGTCCTTGAGTTTCATCGCCTAAGCTTACCGCCTGCAGGGGTGATTGTGCAGCGTCGTTGTCAGCGCGGTCGATATTCACGAGGGGCTCATTTTCACCTTCAGGAATTATTCGCATGGACCCGCGAACCAAGCAGACTCAACAACAAGGCCCGTCTCCCGCCGAGTTGCTCGCGAAGATGCCCCGTCGGCCGCTCAACGCTGAGCAGCAGGCAAGCGCAATTGAGAAGGTTCAGCAGCAAGCCACCGAGCGGGTCAAGCTCGGCCAGCAGCTCTTCGAGGCCGCGGACGCAAGGCTCAAGCAGCACCAGAAGGTTCTCGATGAGATCAACGACCAGCAGCGCATCCTCCGCGAGCAGGTGCAGGACGACGTCGCCAAGTCATTGGTGACCTACGACCAATGGATGGGCCGGATCGACGAGAGCTTCACGAAAGCGATCCGCGACATGACCCAGCGGCTGGACCAACTCGAGGAGCGGGTCGACGGCTCGCACAGCGAGATGCAGGACATGCTGGGTAAGGCCGGGGCGCTGCTTGAGCAGACGCAGACCCTGTTGGCCGAGACGTTCGGGGACCAGGAGGAGATCGCCGCGGCGATGCAGGCCTCGGCCAGCACTTCGCACGAATGTGATCTGGACGAACTGGTCGAGTCCGTGTCGCCCGAGATCGTCGATGAGTCAGAAGTGATCGAGGTCGATATTGTCGGCCCGGCGGACGAGGTCGGGATGCCCGATGCGATGCCGACCGAAGACGCGGTCGACCCGGAAGAGGATGTCTTTGGCGAGGTGCTCCGTCGCCTGCGGCCACAGGCCGACGACGGCGACGGCCACGCGGCGGCCTAAGCCATTTGTTTAACGATTGAGATAGCGGCGTGGGCTTTGTTTGCGAATCCGTTCTGAGAGCGGCGAGCTGTTTTTGGCGTTGCGTTCCAGCACTTCGGCGACGGCGTGCCTGGCAGCAGCCCCGGTTTCAGGGAAATCCGTGATCACACCATCCAACCCCGCTCGCAGGTAAGGCAGCATCTCGTCTTTAGGATGTGCCCAATCGATGTCCTTAGGGAGGCGGTCGTCTCGGAACGTCCAGGCGTGAACCTGCAGGCCGCGAGCATGCGCCGCGTCGATCAGTGGTGATCGGCCGTTTGTCAGTTTGATGAGCGATTTATTCACCCCGAGCCCACCGATGCCCTCGGGCAGGCCGTCGAACTCAAACGCCTTGCTCGTGAGCCAATCGACGCGGTAGCCGCCCCAGCCCGCGATCCGTTCGCACGCATCACGATCAAAGCACTGGAAGATAATCGGCAGGCTTTTGCCCACCTTGGCTTTGTCTTTGACGATGTCAAAGCTTGCCCGACTCACATCCAGCCCTGCCGCGCGATGCTGGGCCGGAGCTTTAATCTCAATAAGCAGGCCGACCGTCGTGCCGTGGGTTTGGTTGTGCTCGTGTACCAGATCTATCAACTCGGCCAGAGTCGGCACGGCGAATCGCCCATCCATCGAGCGGTCTCGGCCTTGTACATGCTGGACCGCGCGGAGCCGCTTGAGCTCCGCGACGTTAAAGCTGGTGACGGGCCAGCCCTTGCCTTTGCGGTCGGCAAATTCGGGGTGCTTGGCGATGTCGGTGGTTTGTTTGAGTTCCAGGTCGTGCCGACAGACCGGCACCCCGTCGCGCGTCAGCACAATATCGGGTTCGAGATAGTCCGCGCCCTTCTCCAAGGCGCTGCGATAGGCGGCGAGGGTATGCTCCGGGTAGGCGCCGCTGTCTCCGCGGTGGGCGATGACAACGGGCGGTTTGCCATCCATCGTCGGCCACTTGGCGCCTGGCTGGACGCTGCAGCCAACCATGGCAAATAGGGCCGCCAATGCGAGCAGCCTGATGCGGAGGTTGATGTGCTTGAGCATCAGAATTAGCCGATTGCGGTCGCGGGCAGGTGCAGGGCCTTGCCGAGCTGGCGCAGGGCCTGACGGATGCGCTGCTCGTTCTCTACCAGCGCCATGCGGACGTAGCCCTCGCCTCGCGGGCCGAAGGCGGCGCCGGGTGTCAGCGCGACGTCCGCCTGCTCGACCATCGCGAGGCAGAAATCGTTGACGGACCCGCCGAAGGGTTCGAGGTGTTTGGGATTGACCTGTGCCCAGACGAACATCGAGGCCCGAGGGCTGTCGACATCCCAGCCGAGCTTGCGCAGGCCGGAGACGAGCACATCGCGTCGCAGTGCATACTTCTGGGCCTGCTGTTCGATATGCGAATCGCCCTCGCGCATCGCGATGATCGCGGCGATCTGGACCGCCTGGAAGATGCCGTAGTCGTAGTAGCCCTTGACCGTCGCCAAGGCCTTGACCATCTCGGCGTTGCCGCAACAGAAACCGATGCGCCAGCCGGCCATGTTGTAGGGCTTGGACAGCGTGGTGAACTCGACGCCGTATTCTTTCGCGTTCGGCGCGGCCAGGTAGCTGGGAGCCTTGTAGCCGTCAAAGCAGGTCTCGCCGTACGCGAAGTCGTGCATGACCATGACCTGGTGCTTCTCAGCGATCGAGACGACGCGTTCGAAGAACTCGGGCTCGACCGTGATGGCCGTGGGGTTGTGCGGGTAGCAGAGGATGATGCACTTGGGTTGGGGCGTCAGCGTGTCCAGCACATGGTCGATCCGGTCCAGAAACGCATCATCATTACCCAGCGGGACCGACACCGTCGAGGCCCCCGCGAGGATGACCGCGTAGGTGTGGATCTGGAACGCCGGGTCGGCAACGACGGCCGTGTCGCCCGGGCCCAGGAGCGCCAGGCACATGTGGCTGAAGCCCTCTTTAGACCCGATCGTCGCGATCACCTCGGTATTCGGATCCAACTCGACGCCGAATTTCCGCTCGTACTTGATCGCCATATCGCGGCGGAGGTTGTAGACCCCGGCCGAAACGGAGTACCGGCTGTTGCGCGGGTCCAGCACCGCCTCACGGATCTTGTCCACCACAGGGTCTGGCGGGGCATCCGTGGGGTTACCCATGTTCATGTCGATGACGTCCGCGCCTGCCTTTCGGCGGTCGTAGATCATCTGCTTGAGGCGGCCCAGCACGTAAGGTGGCAGGCGCTCGATCCGGGATGCGACTTTGATATCCATGGCATTACTCTCGGCATTCAGGCCGGCCATAGTTTACCGCAGAGGATGTGCCCCGCTGCGTCGGTTCGATTGGTTGGAGATTTGCTCAGGGGGCCAACAGCGAATCGCGGTGCAGACGCCAGGCCTTCTCGAGGGCGGGGTCGAGCATGACGACGTTGGCTTCTTCGATCAGGACCCGTGCAAGCTGCTGCATGCGGACACGCTGCAGCTCAAGGCGGACGGCCTGCTCCAGCTCACCGCGTACCTGCTCGATCGGCGGCGCATCCTTGCTAATGATGTTTTCGAGCCAGAGCAGTGCGTAACCCTCAGGTAGCGCGATCACCGGGCTCAGCCGCGTCTTGGCGTCTTCCAAAGAGAGGGCGCTCAGTGCATCTCGGACCGCCTTGGGGTACGCGGCATCGGCGGGGCTGATCGGTGACAGCAGGCCACCCTGCCGTACGCTCGTATCGGTGGAGAGCTCAATCGCCAAGGCGGTATACGACTCGCCGTTCAGTGCGCGCTGTCGGGCCCGACTCAACGTGTCGACGGAGTCGGCGGTGATCAACCGGACCTCATAGCGTTGGCCGTAGCGCAACTTGTAGGCGAGTTGGATCGCCGGCTCGCCGACCTTGATCGAGCTGCTAACGAGGCGCCGCAGCCCGGCATTGCGTTTCAAAAGCGCGCTGTAGCGTTGTTTGCCGAGCCCGCGAGTCTCACGCATCTGACGAAGCAGCCGTGCCGCTTGATCAGGGTCAGGATCCAGGGAACTGAGTAGGCGTTGACGCTCGGCCAGAATATCGTCGTCGGTGAGATCGAGCCCTTCCTGATCCAGGCGCTTGGCAACCGCACGGTCCAGCAGGAGCTCCGCCAGCGCCTCGCCACCATGCGCCTCAAGCATGCGTTCGAATAGTTGACCATTTGTGATGGCTTGGCCGTTCAAATAGGCCACGGGTTTGTCCTGTATTTCCGAAGGCTGTACAGCGTCTGGATTACGGGCCGCATTGTTTTCGTGGGCTGGAGACTGGCAACCCGCGGCAATAGCTGCAACAATTAAAAGGCAGATGATGTGCTCCGGGGTTCGCATCCACGCACGCTAGGCCGACGGCCCGACCATGTCAACGCGTTAGAGCAGCCTCAGGAGCAATCGAATGACTGATACCAACCCAAGCAACGAGAAACTGGTGCTCTGCCCCTACTGCGGGCACGCCCAGTACGGCGGCGACCGATGCCAGGCTTGCGCGGGTGTGTTCGAGCCCTTGAGTCGGCGTGCGACACAGATCGCGATGGGCCCCTGGCAGATCCGCGACAAGAACAACCCCTTCCGACCGGGCTGCTGCTATGACGTCGTCAAGTCCATGGCGGCCAACGGCAAGATTAAGTCCACCAGCGTCATGCGCGGGCCGACGACCCGGCAGTTCTGGTCGATCGCTCGCAATGTCCCCGGCATCGCCCACCTCATCGGCTACTGCCACGAGTGCGGCAACCACGTCAGCCCCAGCGACGCGAAGTGTGGCGAGTGCTCCACCGTATTCAAGGAACCAAGGGAGCGTGACTCTCTCGGTCTTGCCTACAAGAATGATGAAGAGGCCGAGATGGGCCAGATGATGCTCAACGCCGAGCTCAGCGGCGCCCCCATGCCGACCCGGCCGGTGCCCGGGCCAACCAAACGCCACAAGCCGAAGCCGGCGAAAGCGGGCGACCTGCTCTCCGAAGTGCTGGACCTGTCTGGCGACGTCATCCCGACCGCCCAAGTCAAAGCCCCGCTGCCCGGTGCCGCATCAGCCCCCACGGCTACGCCTACGCCCGCTCCTGCCAATGCAGGCAAGGCGTTGGACTTTGGTGCACAACCGCAGGCCGGCAAAGGCCCCGCCCCAGCCAGCGCGTTCGATGTCGAGCCGACCCGCGAACTGCCCGAATCCGGCGGAATCAGCGCGCTTGGTCTTGTGATGGTCGCACTGAACATCATCGCCATCGCAACGATTGTCGTGCTTTGGCTGATGCTTAAGGATTGATCGGGCGTCGGCCAACCATGATCAGCGACTGCCCGATGGGCGGGCCGGTGAGCCGGTCGATCTTGCGCAGCCAAGGCATGATGCGGCGGATGCGGTCGAGTTGCTTGGGGGTGAACGTCCGCGAGAAGTTGGCCTGTTTCTTCAGCACACGACTCTTGAGGAAGTACGGGCCGACCCCCGCAAGGTTCATATAGCCGAGGCGTTTGATTTCGAGCCCTGCATGGCCCGCGATCATTCGCAGCATCCCGCGGTTGTATCGGCGGTAGTGATCGGATGCCACATCAACGCTCCCGTAGAGCCAGGGGCAGGCGGGGACTTTGATCAGGACGTGGCCGCCGGGCTGGACGATCTGCGCGAGCCGACTGAGCAGCGACAGGTCATCTTCAATGTGTTCCAGTACGTCCAGACAGACGACGGTGTCGAATCGCTCTTCATGAAGCTCTTGTGCCTGTTCGTCGAGGTCGGCCTGAAGGAAGCGGATATTGGTCTGCCCCTCGAAACGCTGGCTGGCGTCAGTGATGTTCACCGGGCTCAGGTCGACCCCGACGCCGAGTTCGATACGGTCGGAGACGGCGCTGAAAAAGTTGCCGACGCCGCATCCCGCATCAAGCACACGTTGGCCCAGCCCAGTGCCAAACATGTCCGCGACCCAACGATAATACGGCAGCATCGCGTTCATCCGCTGCAGGGCCTCGAAGTGCTCCTGTTCATGCGGCAGCTTGTGCTGGACCAGATCGTCGGTCGGGATGGTTTGCTGGAGGCTTGTCATGGTGTTGGCTCGGGCAGAACGCTTGCCTGTTTGGGGCCAGCAAATAATACAGTGCGTAGGAAAAGGAACTTGCATGCCGCCGATGCCCCGAGGATCGTGGCATAAGCGGGCAGATAAGGCAACGCGATCAGGCCGTGCAAGAGAAGGAATGCGATGTATTCAGCGACTCGGAAGCCCGCGATCGATGTGATAAAGCCTGCGAGTTGTTTGAGCCAGTGCAGCTCTGAACTCGGGAAAATGAACAGCTTGAGTGTGAAAAAGTTAAAGAGCGTGATGCACGCCATCGAGATGGGAACCGCGATGTAGCTGCTGACGCCTAGCTGTTCATGTAAGAGTGCGGTCAGGCCGAGGTACCCGGCGAAGCTGATCGCACTGAGCACAACAAAACGCTTGGCTTGGGACCGCAGTGCGGGTTGCTCCGGTGCCTTATCGCTCATGGCTTTCGCCCCGCGGCGATCAGGTTCCAGGAGACGCGGCCGAGCAATGGGCCGAATGATCGTTCCGCCGCTGAATCAAGCAGGCAGCACGCCTTGGCGATAGGGCGCGTCAGCCATGTCGGCCCCATCGGGACCTCGGCGAACGGTGTCGAGAACAGCCCCTGCGGAACGATGGCGATCTCTTTGAGGCCGGCGGCCTCGTAAATTGTCCGCATCAGCTTAGCGCTGATCTGGTCCTGCTCGTCGGAGTAGTCGTTGTCCATTCGCTTACGCAGCCTGCGAGCGGCGCGCACCAGCGGGTTACCCGGCTGCGGCTCGTTAGACAGTAGCCAGCCGCCTGGCTTGAGCGCACCGACGAGTTGCTGCATAGCGGTGTCGACATCGTCGAGGTGGTGAATCACGCCGATCATCACGATCGCGTCAAAGGCCTGGCCGAGTTCCAGCGACTTGATGTTGGCGGTCTTGAATTCCGCCCCGGGCAGTGCGTTGGATTGCTTGGCGCAGTCGATGAGTTTGTCGGCGTAGTCGATGCCAACAAACTGGCTGTAGCGACCTTCGAGATAACGTGCGGAAAACCCTGCGCCGCAGCCAGCCTCGAGGATTGATGGTTGGCCGGGTAAGGGTGCTGCGGCAAGTGTCCTCAGCAGTCGTTGCCTGCGAGCGATCGAAGACGCGGGGTGTCGGTCCTTGTGGGCATAGCGGTTTGCGATGTCGTCAAAGAGTGCGCGGTCGCGTGATTGACGGTCACTGCCCAGCAGGGTTTCGGCGTTGGCTTGCGTCATCGGTTCGCTCCGACGGAGACTGCGGCCAGGGTCATGTCTCCCGCCCGGTTATTCATGGTGTACAGGCTCCGCTCGGGCCAGGCCTCGGCGGCCATCTGTTGCCAGCCCTCAACGGCCGAGACATAGATCACCGGGCTGTCTTCGAACGGGACGCTCATCGCCCACATCCCCGCGATGCCGCGTTTGTAGTTGGGCATGCCAGTAACCGGGTCCAGGCCCTCGGGCGGCAATGCGACGACGGCATTCGATAAGCCTTCTTGCTGCGTGAGTTGGACGATACGGTCATCGATGCCGTGTGGAGGTTGATCGATGAGTTGGGCGGCACGCATCGGCACGACCACGGCGTAGACAACGACCGCGGCGACGAGGGCTGCCCGGAGGTAACCCGCTGCGAGCACTCCGCCTGGCGAACGGACCCGGCCGGTATGCGATGCAGCGTTGAGCCCGGCCGCGATGAGGATGGCGATCGCGGGGATCAGCGGGACATACCAGCGTGGGCCGACCCACGCCCGGCCACCAAAGACAAAGATCGCGTAGCAAAAAAATAAGCTTGCCGAGCAGGCGATCGCCAATATGTGAGTGCGGAGGTAGCGCCTCCCAAACGCGACGCCGCAGAGCAGAAGCATCGCGACCGGCATCGCCCCGGCCATCCACTGCGTGTTCAGTCCGACCCAGCACTCGTGCAGCCAGATAAACGCGTGGCCGATCGATTGAGGCATCTGTGTGAATAAGATGCTGCCATGCTCTCCGCCGTACGTAGACCCGTTGCCTGACAAAGCGGCATTGATCCACAGGTACGCACAAACGCCCGGAATCGCCCCGGCCGCGGTGATCGGCAAGCGAGTTAGCCAGACCTCGCGGTTATGGAACATCCATCCCAGGGAAACTGCGATGCAAGGCAGTGCGAAAAATAATGCGTCGGCCGGGCGCGTCAGTACCGCCGCACCCAGCGCGAGGCCCGCGTAGAAAAGATAAAGCCGCGACGTCGAGCGGATACCGCGCAGAAACAGCCAGAGGAACAGCCACAGCCAAGCCGCCGATGCGACGTGTGGCATCATTGTGCCGGCGTTAAACCAGAGCCAGGGGCAGATCGCGACAAGCAAGGCGGACAGCCAGGCCATGCGCTTGCTGCCACGGTCAGAGACGATCGCATAGGTGAGGAGCACGAGCACGCCGCTGAGCATGGCGTTGGCAAGCCATGCCGCGCCCATCGTGTCGAACAAGCCAAGCAAGGCGGGCCAGCCTGCCGGGTATTTGCCGTAGTAGCCCGCTTCGCTGATGCGCATCTGCATGAACTCGCCCGCGAAGAGTTCTGGGTGCAGCGGGGTCTGCGTCGCGAGTTCACCCGACCAGATCGTTCGTGCCTGGATCAGGTAACACGTGCCGTCGATAATGTGCGGCATGCCATCAAGGACCAAGGTGCCGATCAGCGAGCCTGTGGCAGTCGTCAGCAGGGCCAGGCCCAGGACGTGCCGCCAGCCTAGCTGCCTGCTTCGGATAAACACGGCAAAGCGTGGCCCTAGCTCCTCCGGAACCGAGCAGGCCAGAAGCATGATCCCAAGACAATAAATCAGCATTCGGACGGCGGTGCGGTATTCGTATGCGACCAGTCCGTCTGGCCTGAAGTAGCCGTATTCAAGCCCGGCGACAGACAAATACGTCGCCGCCGCGATCGCGATTACACCGAACCGGGTGTGTGGGGGCAGGCGTCGGACCAGTCCCCAGATGGAGCCGACGAAGAAGCCAAGCCCCACCAGGATTGTGGCACCAAGCACGACGAGCAGGCCCGTAGGGATATGGATCGTACCGATTGCGACGCCATGAGACGAGAACTCCGCCCAAGGCATGGCCGCGGCAAACGCGACACATGCACCGCCCCCCAAACCCTGGAAGACCCTTCGCACGATCGCCAGCGGGGTCAATCGATCCTGATAGGTCGAGTCGATCGGCCGGGCGTCAAGCGTGTATCCGTGGTTCTGCAAGCCGATGCTCCTGCGCGAACGCGCAGGCATAAGACCGGCTTAGCCGCGACTGCGCTTATCGATCATGTCGGCCAGCAGCGCAAACATCCCCGAATTCAGCATCAGCATGAAAAGCATCACGGTTTTATCGGTCAGGTTGGGCCCGCCGGCATGCGTCATGTCAACGATGAAACTGATCATGGTCGCCAAGGCCGACAGCCCGATCACCGGAAGCAGCACGCGGATCGGCGCGAAGTACATCCCGGTGCGAGCAATAAGCTGGACGAAGTTCAGTGTATCTCGGATCGGTTTGATCTTGCTCTTGCCGATCCGCGGGTGGTAGTCGATGGGTGTGAACAGCACCTTGCGGTAGTTGGTCAGCATCGCGAGGGTGATCGTGGTCGTGAAACTGAATCCGCCTGGGAGGATGTGCAGGTACTTCTCTGCCAGGTCCCGCCTGAACACGCGCAGGCCCGAATTGATGTCTGGGATGGGTTGGCGGGCGATCCAGGAGGCGTATGCTTTCAGGAAAGTCTTGGGGATCTTTCGGATCAGCGGGTAGGTGACATCATCGCCCGTCCGCGCCCCGACGACCATGTCCCAGCCTTCGCTGCACTTCGCGACCAGTTCGGGCACCCTCTGGTTGGGGTACGTGCCATCGGCGTCGGTGATGACGATATACGTGCCGCGCGCCCGGCGTACCCCCGTTTTGAGCGCCGAGCCGTAGCCGCTGTTACGCGAGTGATGCACGACGCTCAGATCGAGGTCCGCCTCAGCAGCTTGTTCAAGGATCTCACGCGTACGGTCGGTCGATCCGTCATTAACGACGAGCAACTCGTAGGGCCCCGTGTCTACCAGGAACGAGCGCAGCGACTGGATGGTCTCCAGAATCGCCCCTTCTTCGTTGTAGGCCGGAACAATGAGGGTAAAGAGTGGGTCGGGTGTCGTTGGCGTCGTAGCTTCAGGCATCGAATGAGACTATACGCGAAAGGGCTGACCGGCATTCATGCGGCCGGGCCGGGCTGCGATGGGCTGGGCCGATAATCTTGCGTAATGAGGGGCGGGCATAGCGGTGTGCGCGGGATGACCGATCAATAATCTGAGTTCTGGATGTGAGCTGCGCCGATGCAGGGTTTCCTGATGAAGCACTTTCTTTTGATGCTGGCCGTGACCGTCTTGGGAAGCGCCGCCGCGATAGCGGCGCCCTTCTGGGGTGTGATGCTGTATTACGGCTTTGCGACCCTGCGTCCTCAGTTTCTCTGGGAATGGTCGCTCTCTCAAGCTCCTCAACTCCGCTGGTCCATGACAGCGATGCTTGTTGCTTTCGTCGCGACACTAGTCAACCTGTCTACCCTGCTGCAAACCTTTCGTTCGAACAAGGTGCTTGTCTTGCTCGGTGCGTATACGGTTTTAATGCTGCTGAGCATGCTCACGGCCTTCAACCCGGACGCGTCATTGTATTGGGCGCAGGAGTACGCCAAGGTTTTCGTGATGTTCCTCATCGCATCGATCGTGATCCAGCGATTTTGGCAGGTCCGCGCGATGGCGGTCATGATCGCATTGTGTCTTGGATACCTTGCGTATGAAGTGAACTTCATGTACTTCATTGAAGGCGGGCGCCTGGATATTTTTCACCACGGATATGGTGGTCTGGACAATAACGGGGCGGGAGCGTTGCTTGCGCTGGGGCTGCCGTTTGCTTACTTCCTTGCGACTTCCCCTGTTGGCAAGTGGTCTGCGGCTCGACGCTTATTTGGTGCAGCGCTGGGCCTGTGCATTATTCACGCAGTCATGATGACCTACTCTCGTGGCGCGATGCTGATTGCGGCCGTTGGATTGCTTTGGCTGTTAATCCACTATCGACCTCGACTCCATGCGATGGCGCTTTCGGTACTACTCGTCGGTGCGATCGGTGTTATGGCGGGCAGCGAGATTCGCGAACGTGCGATGTCGACAGCTGATTACCAAACCGATACATCGGCTCTCTCCAGGTTTGATTCCTGGGCTGCTGCCTGGGATATCGTTATGGAGCACCCGATTCTGGGGAAAGGCATCCGAAACTCGAACGAGTACAGCCAGAACTATGGCGCTGACTTGGCGGGTCGCACGATTCACAACCAGTATCTGCAGATCGCTGCCGACTCAGGCATCCCCGCGGCACTTGTTTATATCGGGATGATCGGCGTCGGCATATTTGGTCTTGCCTGGGCCAGACGCCGGTGCCTCAGGGCCGAGGCGGTATTTAAAACAAAGCCGCCGGACCCCGATGGCCCACACGACCAACAAGCCCTGATTGATCGCGCTCGTGATGCCGGGGCATTGTGCCTTGCTATCCAGACCGGTGTGTTGATGTTCTCGTTCTCCGGCCTGTTCCTGTCGGTTGAACTGGTTGAAGTGCCCTGGCTCCTGTTGGCACTGGCAGGCATCCTCCCCGCTGCCGTGGACCGCTACATGCGTGGTCTGGGCATGACTGATGACGAGATCGAGGCAGAAGAAGACGACATCTTTACGCCGACACCCCCGATTCGTCGAAAGACTGCTGCCCAAGCGCCGCCCGAGCGAAAGGCCGCTTAAGGAATCAACCTTGACTGCGTTATCCAACTCTCTAGACCGTCGCCTCGCGCAGGCCGTCGCCGCTACCGGGCGATGGAAGGCGATCGGCAAGCGTCGCCGACCCCTCGCATGGCTGACCGATACCGTGGATTTCTTTGCCCGTGGGACGTTCTGGGCCTGGCGTAACCGCGGCTACCTCACTGTCTACAAGCTCGCCAACATGGCAGTCGTCAATATCGAATTCCTTTTCAAGCGTGAACGGCTGGTCGGTCGGCCGTACAAGATGAAGATCGAGTCGACGAACATCTGCAACACCAAGTGTCAGCTCTGCCCCACCGGGATTGGCCTGCGTGGCCGACGCAAGGGCCGCATGGAGTACGAGAAGTACACGCAGTTGATCGGCCAGGTCAAGGGCCACCTCTTTGCCCTTGACCTGTCGATGTGGGGGGACCCGCTCGTTGCGCCGGACATCTATAAGATGATCGAGCACGCGCACGAGAAGAAAATCTGGACGTACATCAGCTCGAACCTGCACGGCTTTAAGATCGCGCCCCGCAAGCAGCGCGACGGGACGTTTGCCGAGAAGGACGACGCGACGCGGCTGATCGAGTCCGGGCTGGATATGCTCACCTGTTCGCTGCACGGTGCTTCGCAAGAGACGTTTGCGATCTATCAGCCGGGAAAGGACTTTGGTGATGCGCTCGAAAAAGTGAAGCACATCGTGGCGACGAAGAAGAAGCTCGGCTCCAGCACGCCCGCGATCCAGTTGAACTTTGTGGTGACCAAACACAACGAGCACGAGATCGAGCCCTTCCGGGAACTGGCGGAGGAGCTTGGCTGCAAACCCGTGTTTTCCACCGCGTCGATGAACGTGCGATTTCTCGATAAGGACAAGAAGCTGACCCCGCTTGGCTTGGCCGACGATGTCCTCGCGAAGAAGACGAAGGATCATCTGGACAACTGGCTGCCCAAAAACAAGGACTATGTCCTCAGCGCCTACGACGAGCTGCGTGAGACCGGCGAGCTGCGCGGCGAACAATACAACGGCGAAAAGGCCTACAACTGCTCCTGGCCCTGGCGGCAGAGCGTGGTCAACTGGGATGGCTCTGTCGCGACCTGCTGCGGCTCGTTCGAGGAGCGAGAGGACATGGACAGCGTCCTTGACCAATCCTTTGCCAAGGTCTGGAACGGTGAGAAGTACCGCCTGGCCCGACGGAGCTTCAAAAGGAAGCTGAATGAAGTGCAGGCGGAAGACAACCCCTGTGCGACCTGCCCCGGCTTCATGCTCTAAGGAGCCCGCGATGACCCGACCCATCACCATCTTGCACACGCGCGTCGTCACCGGCGCGGGCGGCGGCCCGGACAAGACGATCCTGCGCAGTGATCAGTACCTTGACTCGTCGCGCTACCGATCGGTCGCGGCCTATCTGCATCCGGCGGGGGATTGTGGGATCGATACGCTGCGCGGCACCGCGGCCCGCTTCGGCATGCCTATCCACACGATCCCCGAACGCGGGCCGATCGATCTGCGTGCCGCCCGACTGCTGCTTGACCTGTGCAAGCGATTGCATGTTGATGTCTGGCATGCGCACGACTACAAGACGGACATCCTCGGCCGGCTGCTTCGCCGCTGGCACCCGATGAAGCTGGTGACGACGATGCACGGCTTTACCCGCGAGACATGGAAAACGCGGGGCTACGCTGCGCTTAGCTATCACGCGCTGCGGCGTTATGACCGCGTTCTAGCGGTGAGCCCCCTGCTGCTCCGTGAGGCGGCGGAGCATGGCGTGCACCCGGATCGGCTCCGTTTGGTCCCCAATGCAATCGATCTAAGCGAATACGCCCGCAAGCAGACGCGTGAGAAGGCCAAAGAACAGCTAGGCCTCCCTGCAGACGAGCACGCGATCGGGGTCGTGGCACGATTCAGTGTGGAGAAAGGTGTTGACCGCGCCCTGCGGCTTTTTGCAGACCTGCATCAGGAGCGGCCAAACATGCGGTTGCATCTGATCGGTGATGGGCCGCAGCGTGCCGAGCTCAAAAAATTGGCAGGCGAGCTCGGGATCGCCCGCGCTGTCCGCTGGTGGGGTTGGCAGCGGGATACGCGGCCGATCGTTGAGGCGTTGGATACGATGCTACTGACCAGTCACACCGAGGGCTTGCCCAATACGGCACTCGAGGCCATGGCGTTAGGCCTGCCCGTTGTTGGCACGCGTGTGGGTGCTTTGCCGCAAGTTTTGGATGACGGCGAGTGTGGTGTGCTGCTTAGTGAAGACGAGTCGCAGTGGTGTGGACAACTGTTGCCGCTGGTCGATCAGCCACTCGTTCGCGAGCGGATTCTGTGCAATGCATGGCTGCGGGTCAATGAGCACAATGACTTTGCGAAACGCATGCAGCGTGTCGCGTCGATCTACGACGAGTTGCTTGGCATCAAACGCGATATGGCAAGCACACATTCGATCGCAGCATAGGAATTAGCCGCGATGCTACGCATCACCGGATAAGCGCTAATGATTTCAGTTCGGACCGGCGACGCGTAGCGTCGCGGCTGTTTAGTCTACACCGACGCCTCGGTTACACGCAGAACCTCGTCGACGGTCGTCAGTCCTTTGGAGACCTTCTGGAAGCCGTCCTGGCGTAAGGTGACCATCCCGCCCTCGATACACATCCGGCGGAACTCGGTGACGTTGGGGTTGCCCGCGATGCGGTCGCGGAGCTGATCGTTGAGCAGCAGCATCTCGTAGAGGCCGACGCGCCCGGCGTACCCGGTGTTGCGGCACTTGTCACAGCCCTTGCCGACCCAGACTTGGTCGATCGCGATGCCCTGCATCGCTAAGTGTTCCGCGACGACATCGTCCGGCGGCTCCTGCGTTTTGCAGTGCGTGCAGATCTTGCGGACAAGTCGCTGCGCGACGACAGCGTTGAGGGCCGAGCCGATTAGATAGGGTTCGACGCCGATGTTGATCAGCGGGGTGACGGCCGAGGGCGCGTCGTTGGTATGCAGGGTCGAGAGCACGAGGTGGCCGGTGAGCGAGGCCTGGATCGCGATCTTCGAGGTCTCGCCGTCACGGATCTCGCCGACCATGATGACGTCCGGGTCCTGGCGCAGCAGCGCGCGGAGGGCTGAGGCGAAGCTCATGCCGATCGATTCGTGCGTCTGTGTCTGATTGATGCCGCCCAAGTGGTATTCGACCGGGTCTTCAACGGTGGAGATGTTCAGCTTCTGGCGGTCCATCTGCCCCAGCGAAGAGTACAGCGTGGTCGTCTTACCAGAGCCGGTCGGGCCGGTGACAAGGACGATGCCGTGGGGCTGCTTGATCTGGTTCTTCCACATCGTGAGCATGTCTTCGGACATGCCCAGGTCGTCGAGATCGACCTGGATTGATCGCGTGTCGAGGATACGCAGCACGACTTTTTCGCCCGACACCATCGGCAGGGTCGACATACGCAGGTCGAGCTTGCGTCCATGGACCATCGCGCGGATGCGCCCGTCCTGGGGCATGCGCCGCTCGGCGATGTCGAGGTTCGCCATGATCTTCAAACGCGAGACGATCGCGTTTTTCATATGCGCCGGTGGGTTCATCGCGTCGAACATCACGCCGTCGATCCGGTAGCGGATCTGCAGCTTCTTCTCCTGCGGCTCGATATGGATGTCCGATGCGCCTTCCTTGACCGCGTTGTAGATCAGGTAGTTCACGAAGCGGATAACGGGGGATGATCCCGCTTCCTGCTTGTCGAGGTCCAGGTCCTCTTCTTCGTTCTCAACGAGTTCGACTTCGTCTTCATCGATGTCGCCGATGATCTCGTCGACGCCAATCTCGGTGTCGCTGGAGCTGCCCTCGCGGTGCTCGTCGATGACTGAGGCGATGTCCTGCGGCGTGACCAGCACAGGCTTGATGGTCTGGCCGAGCTTGGCCTGCACCTCGTCGATCATGATCAGATCATCCGCGTGCACGACGCCGAGCACCAGGCGAGACCCGCGTGGTCGGATCGGGAGGACGCCGTGCTTGAGGCAGTAGTCTGCACCGAGCGCATCGAGTTGCTTGATCGACTGGATGGCGTCGTGGCTGATGCGCTCAAATCCCATCGCCGCACACTCGGCGACGACCGCTTGAACCGCGGCCTGTTCGCTTGTTTTCTCGAAGACGATGTCCAGGAATCGGCGGCCGGGCGACTGCGTCGCGACCTGCTGGGCGCTGCTCATCTGTTCGGGGGTCAATGCCTGGGCGCTGGTCAGCGCTTTGCAGAGCATCTCATGGGAAAACGCGACGCGTTGTGCTTGCGAATCAACCGGGACCGGCCGGAATGGATTAGCGCCGCTGTAGGCGCGCGGTTCGTTATAAGCCTGCTCTGGATGTGGGGTCGTGGTCTGATCCAAACCGTTTGCCTCCGGGCGGTACCCGTGGGTGGGTGCGGGTTTAGCGGTAACGTAGCCGCAGCGCGATAGCGAATTCGTCAGTGGTGCGGATGATGCAGGTCAGCCCGTCGATAGAGACGAGTGTGAAGCTGCCGTCACCGATCGTGTCGCCCGCTCGGTAGTCCTTGCCGTCGATGAATACGATCTGGCCGGAGATGCCATCGACCTTGAGCTTGCCGGCGGCCTTTTGGGCGCGTTTGACCGCGGCCTCGCGCGGGTCGGTTGTGGGGTCGGCGCCCGGATCGCTCGTCGTAGCCTTGCGGGCGACGATCTGACTGATATCGAACGGATTGGTCTCGACTTCTTCGGCCGGGACCTGGTGGTCGGTCGGGTCCTGCTTGAGGTCTTCGAGGACCCGCTCGCTTTCCTCGTCCGGGGCTTTGATCGGGCCGTCCGCGCCGGTCTTGTCTGCGGCACCCTGTGTCGCGATGAAGCTATCGATCTCTGCCATCGCTTCTGCCGGTCCTGTGTCGGCACCGATCGCGCCGAGCGTCAGCTTCATGCCCAGCAGCGTCACCGCGCCGAGCACAACGACCACGCCGACCGCCAGCGAGCTACCGGAGACCTTGGCTTTGCCGCTGTCGGGATCCAGGCCGATGGGCTCGCCCTCAGGGTTCACATCGTCACCGCCGCCGAGCGTGCTGAGCACCGCCATGGTATTCAGACCCTCGTCGGAGTCGGTCTGTTCGCTGAGGAACTGTTCGTCGTTGTCTTCATAGCTGGTCATAGGTTTCTCCGCACGGATCGGTGCGTGTGTTATTCGATTACTTGGCAGCGGTCTGATCGCCGCCGCTCTCAAAGAAGATGCTCAGCGTCAGCGACGCGATCATCGTGCCCTCGGGGTCTTGCTTGTCATCGGATCGCTCAAGATTCATCAGCGGCATCTGCGTGATTCGCGGCATCCGCTCGACCTCGAGCAGGAAGCTGTAGAACCCTTCGAACCCGCCCTTGATCTCCATTCGGATCGGCAGCTCCGAGGCATAAGGCCCCGCCGCGACGACCTTGTCCGGCTTGATCGTTTCGACCTTCAGGTCGTGGCTGCGTGCCAGGTCGGCGACACGGTTAACGACGACGTAGGTCTCCCGGTCGTCGGGCAGCTTCATCTCGATCATCTCGATCGCGGTCTTGAGCCGGACGATCTCTTCATCGAGGTTGATGAACTGCTCAGTCGCCTTGTCCAGTGCGGTGAGCTTGGCCTTCTTGGCCATGATCTCGGCGCGGGCGTCGTGCTGCAACTGGTTCTTGGGCTGGAACACGAAGAAGTAGGCGGCGCCGGGCATCGCCAGCAGCACCATCAGGAAGATCAGTTCTCTAAGGCCAAAACGCATAGGGCTTCTCCATGCCGACGCCTTTGCGGCGACGGCGGGTTTAGTCGGTCTGGGTGTCCGTGTTGGCAACGCCCTGGCTCGTCGTCAGGTCGCCTTCGGTGTTGATCTGGATGTTCTCCGCAAGCGGATCCTGGATCAGGTCACGCTTGAGGTCTTCCGGCGAAGACCGCTCGATGAGCACTGTCTGGTTGAGCTGCATCGTGATGCGGAAGCGAAACAGTTCGGTCTGCTCGATCGAGTCTTTTTCGATGAATTCCAGGCCTACCGCGACGAACAGCGGGTGGTGCGTGAGGTTGCCCATGAAAGCGGTGATCTGCTTCTCAAGCTGAGCAATGCCTTCGATGTTGACGAAGACCTGACGCGGAACGATCTCGACCTTGCCTGCTTCTTTGTCCTTGTCTTTCTGCTGCTTGGCCTTGGCGCGATCGATCGCGGTCAGATTGCGCGGTGCGGGGGTCGACTTCGTCTCCAGGTCGAACTCCAGAAGGGACAGCGAAGGCGGCATGTTGTTCACCATCTCGGCCAGGATGATTGAACGCGGCACGCGCTCGACGAGCTGACGCACGACCTTGGCCTTGTCGATCATCTGCTGCTGTCGGTCCTGCAGCTCCTTGATCTGGCGGAGCTGTTCGGCCCGCTTGGTAAACGCGTTGTTGACCTCGACCAGCTCGGCACGTGTGCCCTGGTCCTGCCGGTTCTGCACGTAGAAGGCCGCGCCGATCGCCGCGATCATCACGAGGAACAGCCCGACGCAGATCAGGTTGGTCCGACGCGCGATCTTGCGATCCAGGTAGTCTTCGGGAAGGAAGCTGTTTTGGTTAGCCATATTTCGTCTCCACCGGTTTCGGGCCGATCAAAGGTTCGCCTCGCTGAGGCACAGGCCCAGGGGCACGGCCCAGCCGGGTTGCGGTTGGTTCACATCGATATTCAGGGGGTTCAAGCCGGGCGTCCGCATCACACGGGCCATCGGGTCGCCGACAAACGTGGGCACGCCGAAGGCGTGCGCGATCGCCTGTGCGACCGAGTGGTGGTGCGCTTCGCCGCCGAGCAGCACGACGCGTTGCACAGGTACATCGGGGCAGACCGAGTCGTGGTAACGCACGGTCATGTGGATGCCGTCGACAAGCTTGTCCAGCACCTCATCGACTTCGTTCAGCTCGTCGGGCCGATCGACTAGCCCACGCTCACGTCGGTTCGGCCCATCGAGTGACGGTTCGTCTTCCAATGCGACGCCAGCCTCATTGGCCTGCGCCTTCATCCCGACGCCGAACGGGTTGGCCGCCAGCGGGTTCGCGGCTTCACGCATGCGTGCCAGGCGGGCCTCGGCGAAATCGGTCGAATGTTCCTGGGCGTGCTTGCGGGTCAGCTCGTCCCCAGACACCGCGATATTGCGGGCCAGCAGGATTTCCTGGTCGCGGATGATCACGAGTTTGGTCGAGGCCGATCCGATGTCGACGAAGCAGCGGGCCTCGGTCTTGTCGGATTCACGCCGGTTGTAGAGCTCGGAGAAACCGCGGGCGATGCAGACCGGCTCGCTGTGCATGCCGACGACTTCGAGCTTGGCTGCGGCGGCCAGCTCGAGGTAGCGCATCACGACCGCCCGACTCGCCGCGATGCAGATCACGCGCTGCCGAGTCACGCCGTCACGGATGACCGAGCCGACGCGCTGGTTGCGGATCACCATACGAGACGGGTCTTTCTCCATCACGGTCTGCAGGTGCAGATTGACCTGTTGATCGATGTCATCGCTCTCGTTGCACTGCAACTCGAATGTATTCACAAACGTCTGGAACGCGGGGATGGCGCACATCACACGGCGGCCTTTGAACGGCTGCTGGCGGACCAGTTCTTTGATCGCGTCGCCCATGAAGGCGTAACGCGCGGCGCTGTCCTTGCGTGCGGCATCGGGCACGACCAGCGCCCCGGCCCCGATGAGCTGAGTCGTCTCGCCGGTCGAGATCTGAAGCATCTTGAGCGTGTCGACCCCGAAGTCGATCGCGATAGGCGTCAGGCGTGACTTGTTAATACCGAATGCCATGCAGGGATCCGCCTCCGTGTCGTGTCATGGGCGGACCGCTCCCGCGAAGAGGTGCCGCTGAGGGTTGCATCGACGATCGGTGAGGGCGGGTTTAGGCCTCCCCCGGCTTCCTGGTCGTTACAGCCCGTCCGGATAAGAAATCACGCCGCGTCGGGCCGGTCGTAGCGGTTGTGCCGGTGATGCGGGCATGGAAACTTCCAGACGTACGATCCCCCACGGAACCGCCGGGCGGCTACCATGACCCGCCCATGCAAGAACTCACCCCCAGACAGATCGTTGAAGCGCTGGACATCCACATCATCGGCCAGCACGACGCCAAGCGCGCCGTCGCCGTCGCTATCCGTAACCGCTGGCGGCGGCAGCAGCTCGATTCGGACATCGCCGCCGAGGTCTACCCCAAGAATATCGTCATGGCCGGGCCTACCGGCTGCGGCAAGACCGAGATCGCCCGCCGCCTAGCCAAGCTGACCGGTGCCCCCTTCATTAAGGTCGAGGCATCCAAGTTCACCGAGGTCGGCTACCACGGCCGGGACGTCGAATCGATGATCCGCGACCTCTTGGATCAGGCCATCTCGCTCGCACGCTCCGAGCAGGCCAAGGTCGTCGCTGAGAAGGCTGAAGAACTCGCGCTCGACCGCCTCGTCCAGTTGCTGCTCCCCGAGCCCGGCCCCACCGCAACCAGCCCCCGCCCCGAAGAACGCGACCCCGACGCCGATGAACCCAGCGGCGGATGGGTCAGCACCGACGAATCCATCGAAGCTCGCGACCGCCTGCGTCAACGCATCCGTGAGCAGATCACCGCCGGGGCTCTCGACGACAAAGAAGTTGAGCTGACCCTCAGCAGCCGGCCGCAGACCTCCGTCATGTTCGCCAACATGGGCCTGGACCAGATGGACCCGTCCATGTCAGACATGTTCGAGAAGCTCATTCCCGAGCAGAGCAAGCGCAAACGCGTGAAGGTCCTCGACGCACGCCGCATCCTCGTTGAGCAGGAGACCGAGAAACTGCTGGACGAAGACAAGATCGTCAGCGAGGCCATCGAACGCACCGAACACAGCGGCATCGTTTTCCTCGATGAGATCGACAAGATCGCCACCCCCGAAGGCGCGGCAGGCGGCAAGGGCTCGCCCGATGTCTCGCGTCAGGGCGTGCAGCGTGATCTCTTGCCGATCGTCGAGGGCTCGGCCGTCAATACCCGCCACGGCATCGTGCACACCGACCACATCCTGTTCATCGCCGCTGGCGCGTTCCACTTCGCGAAGGTCAGCGATCTGATGCCCGAACTGCAAGGCCGTTTCCCCATCCGCGTCGAGCTGCAGCCGCTGACCAAGGAAGACTTCGTCCGCATCCTCACCGAGCCCAAGGGCGCGCTGACCACCCAGCAGCAGGAACTGCTCGGCGTCGAGGGCCTGGACGTCGTCTTCGAGCCCGACAGCATCGACGCAATGGCTGAGCTCGCCGCGAAGGCCAACGCCCAGCTCGAAAACATCGGTGCCCGCCGACTCATGACCATCGTCGAGAAGGTCTTCGAGCAGGTGAACTTCGATGCCCCCGAACGCGTGGCGAGCGGTGACAAGGCGTTCACCGTCACCTCCGACTTCGTTCGCGAGCAGGTCGCCCCGGTCGTCGCGGATGCGGCCCTGTCGAACTTCGTGCTTTGATGCGAATTACGCATGCAGCGGCAAAATCGCCCTCTTAGACGAGTGTTACTGGCCAGTTCCCGATGATTTGTTACATGTATTTTGCCGATATTGGCATTATGTGCATGGAAAAAGGGCAATCTGCGGGGTTCTCGTTGATTGAATTGGTAATCGTCGTCATGATCATCGGCGTGCTTGGCGCGATCGCTCTACCTCGACTATCCCGTGCCGCCACGAGTGCCGACCACACCGCTGTTGCTGAGACCCTGCTTCGGCCGGGAGAGGCCTTCACGCTCTACTACGCTAAAAACGGCTCCTGGCCCAAGGACGTGACACCCGGGCTCGTACCCGCCGAGATGGCTGACTACCTGCACGAGCGGGATATGGATGGAAGCCCACTGGGCGGGCGGTACGACTGGCAAGAGTGGGAGAGCATCGGTCACGGCCCAGGCGGGGTCCACGTCAGCATCATTAACGTCAAGGACTGGAGTGCCGCAAAGGAAGTTGACAAGCTCATCGACGACGGGAATCTGAAAACCGGCTCGGTCATCAAGCACAGCCAGTACCTGCTGTACACCCTCGAAAAGTAGCCCAACAATTTGCCTGCCATGTGACAGGTTCTGTCACTACCTCCTCCTAAACTGCCCGGCATGCTCGCCCAGGCACACAGCTTCGTCCTCCAAGGCATCGACGCCATCGCGTGTGAGGTCGAGGTCGATGTCGTCGCGGACGCCATGCCCAAGACCACAATCGTCGGCCTGCCCGATGCGGCGGTCAAGGAATCGATCGAACGTGTCCGCGCGGCGGTTACGAACACCGGCTACCCATTTCCTTTCGCTCGGCTGCTGATCAGCCTCGCCCCGGGGGATGTTCGTAAAGAAGGGCCGGTCTATGACTTGCCGATCGCGGTCGGCGTGCTGCTGGCTGAGCATGTCATCGGCAGTGACAAGCACAAGCGGCTGATGTTCGCAGGCGAGCTCGCACTCGATGGACGGGGGCGTCCGGTCTCGGGCATCACC
>Ga0213866_10000825_pt1 | contig 24142 bp, 14 predicted proteins | sample PICome_11_FD_160079 | JGI IMG/M metagenome (GOLD analysis project Ga0213866, IMG submission 160079) | Coastal seawater microbial communities near Pivers Island, North Carolina, United States - PICO284 | ecosystem: Environmental > Aquatic > Marine > Coastal | place: USA: North Carolina...
ATGGCCGTAGCGGCGTTGGTGGCTTCAGCTACTGATGAATGTTCGCTGTCAATCGCATCGCTAGACTTTGAGCCCCAGGAATAGCTAGAACTTGGGTCAGTGGTATCAGCCCACTTTTTAGTGGGTGCTGGAGCGCTCTGGTTATCGCGTCCCCACTGAAACCCTCCGCGCTGAGGGGAAGAGTAGTCCTCCTTCGCAGCTATTACCCTGCTGACCTCTTTGTACTGCATTCCCGCAGCCGATTCGCCAGCTGCATGCGTAGCCCCAGAAGATGCGATTGCTATAGCGCCTATCCAAGTAAGTGCTTTGATTTTCATGTCCTTTATCCTCTGCCATTAATAGTTCGAATTTTCAGTAGGCTGCCGTTTGATGCCGCCGACCGCGAAGTTGGGAAACGTTTCCCAACTTTTCGAGTCGATATGTGAGGCCTACTTCGCAACTTCTTACCTGAGTGCTTGATCTCGTTATAAGGATGGGACCCCTGGCATTGAAGAGAGGCGCTACCCCCTATGGGGTAGTCGGGTGAGCACGGCCGATCAAAGGGTGGATATTCGGGGTAGCTAAGTGGGCTTTAACTTATTGATATTTATAAGAAATACCGGAAATACTCAGGTTGTCTGAAGATGACTGCCCAATATGGGGTAAGTGGGGTTTTTCGGGGCTTGATTACTGCGAAGAAGTGCGAAGAGGGGGGGTGGCTAATTGCTCAATTTTTTCCTTTTCGTGCTGATAAATCCCCTCCCAATCGAACGGCAGATTGGGGTCGAGGGCAGTTGAGGGGAGGGCGTCACTGCGCTCAATGTGGGCCTTCACCCCCCAGCGCAGCTGGTCGCTGGGGCCCTCGGGCAGCTGGCCATCAAACATGGTCTCTAGCCCTGGCAGGGTGATCGTGCCGTCATCGCGTGTGATGGCCGGTCCCTGGTATCGGTCGATCCCGGCAATGTCTTTGGCTATATCCATACCGGGGTTGCCGCAATCTCGCTCACCCAGTGTGATCGCGCGTTTCAGGCTGACGTAACCGTGCCCTTGCTGAAACGGGCTGTACGCCAGTTTTCCGTCCCGGTTGATGGCCAGGTTGGCGCTTGAGGTGAGTTTGCACTTCACTTCGTCGGGCGTCAGGGACGGGTCCAGCTGCAGTAAGAGGGCCACCAGGCCCGACACCAGGGCGCTGGCCTGGGAGGTGCCTGTCATCACGAATTCGCCGGTTTCCAGGAAATACTCCGGGAAGGTCTGCGACAGGGTTGAGCCGGGGCGGGTGATGCCGGTGATGTGTCCGCCGGGGGCAACCAGGTCAGGTTTGATGTGAGCGCTGGGCGTGGGGCCCTGTGAGGAAAACGCGGGCACGTAGTCGTCGTTGGTGTCATCCACGGTCCAGGAATCTGTGACCGCCCCCACGGTGATAATGTATGGAAGGTTGCCCGGGGAGCCGATGGTCATGGGTTCGGGCCCTTCGTTGCCCGCCGCGGCCACAACGACGATACCTGCAGCCCAGGCTCGCATCACAGCCTGATTGATCGGGTCCAGCCAGTAGGGCCATCGCGGGCGCGCAGCGAACGACAGGTTTAGCACCCTGATATTGTATTTCTGGCGGTTATCCACCACCCACTGTATTCCCCTTACGATGTCCAGGAAGTCGCCCTGGCCTTCCACGTCAAAGGCCTTAACCACGATGACATCAACGTCGGGGGCGATGCCCTTGTAGCTGCCGGTGGCCTCTCCCGAATAGGTTGTGGCTTCGCTGTGGGCCAGCACGCTGGTCATATGGGTGCCATGGCCGCTCTCGTCGAAGGCTTCTTCAACGGTCTCTCCTGCAATGGCGTCGTAGCGCGCTTTTACGCGAGGGTTTCCCTGGGAATCATTGAGTAGTGCTGGATGCTCCCACAAGCCTGAGTCCAGCACGGCCACCGACACCCCGCGACCGGTTACCTCGTGGCGGTGCAAGTCTGCCGCTCCGGTGACGGTCGCGAAATAATGATCGCCATGGTTGTTTGGGTAGCCCGGTACCAGGCTCACTTCGCAGTCATCCCCAAGGCTGAGTTCGAAGGTGATCTCACTTTGCAGCATGCTGCCGGTTACGTTGGCAAACTTTGCTACTACCGTGGTGGGGCCGTTGGCTGGCAGAAACACCTCTTCAGCGCTGAAGGCGTGAGGCGGGGCAATGTTGCTTGCCAGCTCCTCGTTCCCCAGCGTCAATGACTCCAGAGCCCCCAGGCGCGTGGGCCAGTCGAACTCCAGCGCGGGAAATGCCCAGGGTTTGTCACTTTTGTTGTATAGCTTCCATGAAAACTGCCCCGCGCCGGCATCGATCTCCATGGCGGCGCTAATCGGGCAGCTGTCGTCTTCAGGTTGTGGTTCCACCGATAGGGCCAGGTCGTCGATATAGCGGGTAACTGCCGGGTTGTCGCGCAGTCGCTCAAACTGGTCGGGCGTTAGTCGGGCCCCAACGGCATTGATCACCGGGAGAAAGTGGCTGATGGTGCCGCCGGCCGTGGTGGCAAGGCTGGCCATTGATTCTGCGGAATCGCCCTGCAGCATAACGTGCAGCAGGCCGTTCTCGTCGGTGGGCGCTGGAGATTCTGCGTTAGCGAGCAGCGGGAAGAGAATGGCGAAAATCGCCAGGTAAAAAACGCGGGTCATCGACCGGCAATGGCCTCCTGGGGTCCTGCCAGCACCTGGTCAATCTGCCGGGTGTAATTCTGTCGCAGGCTGTCGGGCACGTCTTCCGGGTAGAGTGGCCTTGCAAAATAAAAGCCCTGCAGAAGGTCACAGTCTTTACGTGCCAGGTAACGGAGCTGCTCTTCGGTTTCGATGCCCTCGGCAATCGAACGCAGGTTCAGCGTTTTTGCCAGCGCCAGTATGGCGTCTACAATGGCGGCCCCGTCGGGGCTGGCCAGGTCAGCAACAAAACTCTGGTCAATTTTCAGTGTGTCGATGGGGAAACGCTTCAGGTAACTCAAAGAAGAGTAACCGGTGCCAAAGTCGTCTACGGCCAATTCAAGGCCCAGCGCTTTCAGCTCGCGCAGCTTGGCGATGTTGGTTTCGGCGTCGGTCATAATCGCGCTCTCGGTGAGCTCGAGTTCCAGCCGGTTCGCAGCCAGGCCCGACCGCCCAAGGAAATCGCTTACCCAGCCGGTGAGGTTGGGCTGGTTGAACTGCAGGGGCGAGATGTTCACGCACACTCGAAACTTCGGCAGCCCCATTGTGTCCCAGTAAAGGCAGTTGCGAGCCACTTCGTTCAACACCCAGCTACCCAGCTCGACAATCTGGCCGGTGCGCTCGGCAACGGGAATAAACAGTCCCGGTGAAATCATGCCGCGTTCGGGGTGCTTCCAGCGCACCAGCGCTTCCATGCTCACCACCTCGCCGGTCTTCACATCAACCTGGGGCTGGTAGCGAAGTTCCAGCTGGTCGGTGCGCAGCGCCTCGCGCAATTCTTCTTCCATCTTGAGTTCTTCGACGGAGCGCGAATTCATCTCTTCGTTATAGAATCGGAAGCAGGCGCGGCCTTCGCCTTTAGCAGCGTACATGGCTGTGTCGGCATTGCGTACCAATGTGTCTGGGTCGGCGCCGTCCTCGGGATACATCGCGATACCAATGCTGGGGGTCACTACCGGATTGTGTGACTGCAGTGGGATAGGCTCCGACAGCGTGGTCAGGATGCGCTTGGCGACAGTCTCTACATCGCGCGGGCTTTCGATGTCTGAAAGCACCACGGTGAATTCGTCGCCACCCAGGCGCGCAATCTCTGTCGCCCCTTCGCTGGCAGATTCTCCCTCGGCGTTGCTGTCCGAGTAGTAGTTGATGGCGTCGTCCTCGCGCAGTTCCAGAGTGAGGCGTTTGGCGATCTCAACCAGCAGGCGGTCGCCGCGGCCATGGCCGATAGAGTCGTTAATGCGCTTGAAGTGGTCGAGGTCGATAAACAACAGGGCTGCATTGGTGCCCTTGCGCTGACACCGGCGCAGCAGCCGGTTGAGCTGCTCGTTGAAGCTGCGGCGATTCGGTAGCGAGGTGAGGGGGTCGTAATACGCCAGGTAGCGCAGTCGGTCTTCCTGACGCTTCAGTGCGTTGAATGCGTCGCTGGCGCGCAGCATGTATTGCACGTCGCGGCTCAGAAGCGACCAGTTCACCGGTTTTGTCTTGTACTGGGTTGCACCCGCCTCGAAGCCCTTGTCGATCGATTCGCGATCATCCGAGCCGGTCACAATCATGATGGGCACTGATTCACCGCGCGGCATCTGCCGCAGGCGCTGGCAGACCTCCAGCCCACTCATGCCCGGCATTTCCACGTCCAGGAACACCAGGTCTGGCCTTTCACTAACGAAGGTATCGAGGGCCTCAGGGCCGTTGGATGCCTCAACAACAATCATGCCCTCGGCTTCCAGGCATTGCCTGGTGAGCAGGCGCACGTTCAGGTCGTCATCCGCAACCAGAATCTTCGCGCGAGGGTTGTAGTTGAAGCTTTCGTTGTCGGACATGTTCTGGGCCGGTGCCGGATGAAGTTCAGGCTAACACTGTGAACCGGGTGCGCCTAGTCGCATCCCGGGAAATCGCAGGGTTTCAGGAGATAATGCGTTCACTGCTCTTGAACCGCTGCTCCTGCACAAAGCGCGGCAGACGCTGCAGCGGTATTGCCGGGCTGTAGTAAAACCCCTGCACCTGGTCGCAATTGTTTTCGCGCAGAAACTCAAGCTGTTCAAAGGTTTCGACGCCCTCTGCGACAACAGGCATTTCCAGCCTGCGAGCCATTTCTATAATCATGCTGCAGATCGCCGCGTGCTGCGTGTTATGAGGCAACTCGCTAACAAAGCTGGAATCTATTTTCAGCGCTGCGATGGGTAGTTCGGTGAGGTGTGAAAGCTGCGAAAAGCCGGTGCCGAAGTCATCCAGAGAGAACGACACGCCCAGCAGGCGAAGCTCGTCCATGCAGGACTTGATCTCTGCCGGGCTCATGAGAATGGTGCTCTCGGTTAGCTCCATTTCTATGCGCTGCGCGTTTGCGCCGGTGTGCGCAAGAATGTCTTTCACTAGTGGTACGAACTGTTCGTCCTGGATCTGGCTGAACGAAATGTTCACCGCAACGTCAACGGTATCCAGCCCCTGCTGCGACAGCCACACCTGGGCCGAGCAGGCATGCTGAATCACCTGGTAACCGATGGTCTTCAGCAGGCCCATATCGTCACAGGTGCTGATAAATTCCTGCGGGCACAGCATCCCGCGATCAGGATGATTCCAGCGCAGGAGGGCTTCCAGGCCACGTAGCTCGCCGCTGTTGGCGTCCACGCGGGGCTGGTAGTGCAGTTCAAACTGGTTTTTACGCACTGCGGTTCGCAGTTCTGCGGCCAGGGATGTTCCGCCCTCTGCGTCGAATTGAATCTCCCTGCTGTAACGGGCATAGCGGCAGCCCTGAACAGATTTCGCCTGCTGCATGGCGTGTCTTGCTTGCTCGATCAGGTCTGCCAACTCCTCGGTGTCTTCCGGGAACAGCGCTGCGCCGATGCTGGCGTTTACCGAAACCTGTTGTTCGCCCAGCATAATGGGGTCGGAAATTGACTTCAGCATCTTGTTGGCAATCATTTCTACGTCCGATGCCGATGCCACGTCTTCGAGCACGACGGCGAACTCATCGCCACCGATGCGGGCGATGCTGTCGCCATTGCGCAATTGATGCACCATGCGGCGTGCGAGGGTGCGAATAAGGTCGTCGCCTGCAAGTTCCCCGTGGTGGTCATTCACGTTGGCGAACTCATCAATGTTGATGTAGAGCAGGGCGGTATTGAACTGGTAGCGTCGCGAGCGTTCCATGGCGCGTTCCAAATGCGCCCTGAAGCCACTGCGATTCAGCACACCTGTGAGTGAGTCACGGTTCGACAGCTGCTGGATGCGGTTGCGGGCTTGGCGCAACTGGATGCTGTAGTCGAGGATGCGATGCACCATGCCGTCTTCAAGCTGCCCGCGTACCAGGTAGTCCTGTGCGCCTAGGGCCTTCAGATACTGCACCGTGTCTTCGTCGGCGTCGTCCATCAACAGGACGATGGGCACACTGCTGTCGTGCTTCTGAGCCAGGCGGAGGATGTAATCGGTTTGCGGCCCATCGGCCATGATGATGGCGTCAATTTCAGGATCTGCCAGCGCTTCCAGCGGCCGATCGAGGTTCTTGGCAGTCGACACCACGAAGCGCTCAGGCAGCGCGCGCTCGAGTGACGCCGCCAGCACCAGGTGGTCTGTCGTCTGCTCCGAGATGATAGTAATTTTGTGCCTGATCACAGCAAGCCCCGCATGGTCACCTTGCGCTCCCCGGCGCATCAGCCGCCGGTCCCACCCGGCAGATGTGGTGCTAAGCACCTATTTCTTTATATTACAGAGAGTTATACGGAATAACTCAGAGCTTTTCTAGTGAATGTTTATTAAAAATTACCGACACAGGCCTGTTCGCTGCCGTTAGCGATTCGTGGCCCACTGTGCCATTGCGGCGCGCCGGACACCCGCTAAGCTCATGTCATAACAACAAGCCGTGAGTGAAATCCATGTCAAACGCTTCAAAAGGCCTGCTGGCAGCGGCCTGTGTGACCCTGATACTGGCGGGTTGTGGGGTAGAAGCCCCGCCGGAATCGGTGTTTGCAGCCAAAGAGTTTGGCGGCCCCGAGGCGGCTCCCTGTGCCGATAACCAACCACTGCGCAAGGCGCTGTGGGGCGACCTGCATGTGCACACGGCGTTTTCCAATGACGCGTGGAACTACGGCGTACGCGTTATGCCAGAAGACGCTTATCGCTACGCCTTCGGCGGCAAGGTTGAGCTGCCCGTTGAGGGTGACCCCAAGGGTCGGCTGGTGAGCATTGATCGGCCGCTGGACTTTGCCGCCGTCACTGACCACGCCGAGTTTCTGGGTGAGCAGGGCGTGTGCATGGACCCGGACTCCACCGGCTACGGCTCGGATTTCTGCGCCGTTATGCGCAGCGGTGAGGGCAGGGCGCCGGCCCTGGTTAGGCGCATCATGTCGCCGTTTTCCACGCGCGACAAAGACGCCTGCGGTGATGACGGTGCTCTGTGTGCGACCTATCTCGACCAGGCCTGGCAGACCATTATCGACGCCGCCCAGGCGCATAACGACACCAGCAGTAACTGCGAGCGCACGACCTTTATTGCCTACGAATACAGTTCTTTCCGACTTGGCTCCAACCTGCATCGCAACGTGATCTTCCGCAATACCGCGGTGCCTGCCCGGCCCATTTCCTATATCGATGTGCACCGCGAGTGGGACCTGTGGCGCATTCTCCAGGAGCGCTGCATTGATAGTGAGCTGGGCTGTGATGCCCTGGCGATCCCCCACAATTCCAACATCAGTAATGGCCGGATGTTCGCGGTGGACTACCCCGGCATTGGTTCTCCGCAAGAGCAGGCGGAGCGCGCGGCGCTGCGGGCCCGGATAGAACCGGTTGTTGAAATCATGCAGCACAAAGGCGACTCGGAGTGTCGCAATGGCCTGGAGCGCGTTCTCGGGGGTGGAGATGAGCTCTGTGACTCGGAAGATTTCGAGAACAGTGCCTTTAATGCCATCGTGGGTGAGGGCGAGGAGATAGGCGCCTGTTACGACGGGCCACTCGCCGACTCGGTGCCTCACCTTGGCCCCAACTGCCTCGCTCGCCAAAGCTATGTGCGCTACGCCCTGATAGAAGGGCTGCGTGAACAGGCGCGCATTGGCGTAAACCCCTACAAGTTTGGACTGTCGGCCAGCACCGATACCCACAACGGGACGCCGGGCGCTGTGCAGGAACGCAGTTTCGCCGGCCACCTTGGGCTGGGCGACGCCACGGCAGCCCAGCGTGTTCAGTTTGACCGCAGCATTCCGGGCAATGCCAACAATGGGCCGGGAGGCCTGATCGGTGTCTGGGCCGAGGAAAACTCCCGCGACAGCATTTTCGATGCACTGCAGCGGCGTGAGGTGTTCGGCAGCAGTGGCCCCAGAATAACGCCCCGTTTCTTCGGCGGCTGGGACTATCCTGCAAACCTGTGCGATAGCGCGGCCATGCTGGACGATGCCTACGCTGCCGGCGTTCCCATGGGCGGTGACCTGCCTGCGCCTGCCGGCAGTGCGCCGCGTTTCCTGGTGGCGGCCAGCGCAGATGTCGGCACGCCGGAGGCACCGGGAACACCCTTGCAACGGCTACAAGTGGTGAAAGGCTGGGCGGATGCCGACGGTAATCACCATCAGCGGGTGTTCGATGTGGCGGGCGATCCTGAAAACGACGCCTGGGTGGACCTTAATACCTGCCAGGCCCGCGGGGAGGGCTTCGCCCAGTTGTGCTCCGTGTGGCAGGACCCGGAATTCGACCAGGGCACGGCTGCCGTTTATTACCTGCGTGCGGTGGAAAACCCCAGCTGTCGCTACACCGCTTTTCAGTGCCTGCAGTTGCCCGAAGACCAGCGGCCCGCAGACTGCGCCGAACCGCGTATCGATCACGTGATTCAGGAGCGCGCCTGGAGCTCGCCTATCTGGTATACGCCCGCCGGCTGATGTACAGAGGCGGGAATGTTGCTAAAATCGGCGGCCCTTTTACGCAGTCGCACCGGTCACATGAGCATCGCCGAAGATAAACTCGAGATTATTCGCGAGCAGGTGCAGTACCACCTGGATCACGCCGAGCGAAAGCAGCTGACGCCGGAGCAGGAAGACGCGCTCAAGGACCAGATCAAGCAGCGCCTGGAGCGTGAGAACGCGGTGCTGGTGGCCCACTACTACACGGCCCCCGCGATACAGGCCCTGGCCGAGGAAACCGGCGGCTGTGTATCCGATTCCCTCGAGATGGCCCGCTTCGGTCACGATCACCCCGCCGACACCCTGATTGTGTGTGGCGTGAAATTCATGGGCGAGACCGCCAAGATTCTCACGCCCGAGAAGCGCGTACTCATGCCCACGCTGGAAGCTACCTGCTCGCTGGATCTGGGCTGTCCGGTGGACGAATTCTCGCAATTCTGTGATGCCCACCCCGACCGCACCGTGGTGGTTTACGCCAACACCTCAGCCGCGGTTAAAGCACGCTCTGATTGGGTGGTCACCTCAAGCATTGCGCTGGATGTGGCGGAGCACCTGGCGGACCAGGGCAAGAAAATCATCTGGGCGCCCGACCGCCACCTGGGTGATTACGTGCGGCGTGAAACCGGCGCAGATATCCTGATGTGGGACGGCGCCTGCATCGTGCATGAAGAGTTCAAGGCGCGAGGCGTTATCGACCTCAAGAAGGTTTACCCCGACGCGGCTGTACTCGTGCACCCGGAATCACCCCAGTCGGTTATCGAACTTGCTGATCGCGTTGGCTCCACTACCCAGATTATCCGCGCCGCCCAGGAAATGGATAACCGGCAGTTCATCGTGGCCACGGATCAGGGCATTTTCTACAAGCTGCAACAACAAGCCCCCGACAAGGAATTCATCATCGCGCCCACGGCGGGCGAGGGTGCGAGCTGTCGCAGTTGTGCTAACTGCCCCTGGATGGCAATGAACGAACTGGAAACGCTAGCTAATGTGTTCGATCGCACCGACAACGAGATATTTGTCGACGTCGCCCTTGGCGAGCGTGCCATGGTGCCCTTGCGCCGAATGCTGGATTTTGCGGCCTCACTCAAGGTGTCGGTGAAGGGTAACGCCTGATTTTACTGGCCTGCCCGCCGGGCAGGGTCAGGACTCCATCTGCTCTCGCATGTCGGCCACGTCACGCAGCCGCTGGTTGATGGTGGCGCTGGTGTGGTAGTCGCTCTTGGTCAGCTTCAGGGCGTAGTTCAGTTGCCGCTCGGCCTGGTCGAGAATGCCGTTCAGGATGAAGTACTCTGCGCGGGACTGGTGCAGGCCTACGATATTTCCGGATAGCCCCTGCACCTCAGCCAGCAGGTACCACAACGCCGGGTCGCCCGGCTTCACCCGCCTCTGCTTCACCAAAACTTCCTCTGCCACGTGTGCCTGCTGGTCCTGCATCAGCGCATCCGCATAGGCCATGGTGAGTGGGTGATTGCCAGGTGACAAGGTGAGACGTTTTCGTAGTTTCGCCACGGCCTTTCCGGGCTCGCCCCGGGCGATGTCAATTTCGGCGTCGGCCAGGATGTACTCAAGGCGGTCAGGGTTGCGACTCCAGATGCCGTCGAGTTCGAGCGCTGCTTCGTCAGCGCGCCCGGCAGCGGTCAACGACAGCGCCAGGCCATAGGTTGCCGCCTCGCGAGAACGCGGCGCGCCGGCAAGTTCACCGCGGAATTTCTGGATGGCCTCTTCTGGCGTATCAGCCAGCTGTAGCACCACGCGTGCCCGCATCAGCTGGTAGTCGAGGCTGACCGGGCGAATCTGCTTCGGGTACTGCCTGGCCCGGTTGCGCGTATCCGCAATCCGGTTTTCCGACAGGGGGTGGGTGCGCAGGAACTCGGGAATGCGATTGCCGCTGGTGTAACGCGAAGCCTGTAGCATGCGTTCGAACATGGCGGGCGCTGCATGAGGATCCTTTCCGGCGGCCACCAGCGTTTGCATACCAACGCGGTCTGCTTCTGCCTCGTTGCTTCGGCTGTAGCGCAGTGCCGAATCCTGCGCCGCCGCCTGGGCTGCCGACAGCGCTGCCATGCCGGCATCGCCACCGGCGGTGGCCATCAGCACCAGGCCAGCGAGCATGGCAGCAAGATTGAGCGGCGTCTGGTTTTTGGCGAATTCCACGCGGCGAGAAAAGTGACGCTGGCTGAGGTGGGCGATCTCGTGGGCCAGAACCGTGGCCAGTTCATCCTCTGTCTGCGCGTAGAGCATGAGGCCGTTGTGCACACCAATGACGCCGCCAGGTACCGCAAAGGCGTTGATGGTGGGGTTATCGACCACTACCAGGTCGATGCGCCTGTCCTGCAGCTGGCTGTGGGTAACCAGGTCGAAAATCAGGTTTTCCAGGTAGCTGAACAGCAGCGGATCATCCACCGTGGGTACCTGGGAACGGAAAATCCGTAGCCAGGTTCGTCCCAGTTGGTACTCGTACTCGGCCGAGTACAGGCTGGTGCTGGCCTCGCCGAGGTTGGGAAGCTTCAGGTCTTCGGTGGCAGCACTGGCGGTAACGGTCATGAATGCCGTCAGCGCGGGTACGGCCGCCCGCCTCAGCAGCTGCTTCAAAGGTTGAGTCAGGTGAATCAATGAAAAACCGCTCGCTGGTTCCCGCTGGGGTAGTCGCTATTGTAATGCATCGTGCCGGTGGCACGTTATGCCGGATTGTGACACTTAGAGCGGCTATTTTGCCCAAGGTTCAGTCGTTTTTTCCTGCCGCCTGCATCGATATACTGCCGTGCCCAGCATTCAGATGACATGACATGTCCGAGCCTGAACCACTTGAAGTTGATGCAACCGGGCTCGCCTGCCCGATGCCACTGCTGAAAGCCAAACGTGCCCTTAACGGCTTGTCGCCGGGAGATCGCCTTCGCGTGCTCTCCACGGATTCTGGTTCGGTCCGGGATTTTCAGATCATGTCCGAGAAAACCGGCCATCGGATTCTGGAGTTTTCGGAAAAAGAAGGAACCTACAGCTTTCTCTTTGAGAAGGCCTGACCCACAGCCTCCGGGCGTAATCCTGCCCGCTGCTACTCCAGGCGGGCACTGGTTTTTTCCCGGTGGCCGCCCCCCTCTGCTTAATTGACCACCTGAGCACTCAGTGCATTACACTAGGCGCCATGTTAGACATATTTGAAAAGTGGTACCGGCGCTATCTGTTCGAGGAGGAATCTATCCTCTTGCTAGTGTTGCTGATCATCAGCGTCGGCCTGTTGATGACGATCGGCGACATTCTGGCGCCAGTGATTGCATCAGTGATCCTCGCTTACCTGATGCAGGGCGTGGCCAATGTGTTTGAGCGCCTGGGGTTGCCGCCCCGGCTCAGTGTCAGTCTTACCTATATCATCTTCGTGGGCGCTTTCTTCGCGATCACATTGCTGCTGTTACCGCTGGTGTGGCGTCAGCTCGTGAGCCTGGCGAGCGAGTTGCCTCGCATGCTGGATCAGGGTCGTCAGTTGCTGAGCGTTTTACCCCAGCAATACCCCGAGTACTTCAATCAGCAACAGCTCAACCAGTTTGTGAGCGCTGCGCAGGGCGAGCTGGCTGGGTTTGGCCAGCGACTGGTGACCTGGTCACTGGCCAGTATTCCGGGCTTGTTCATCATCATGGTCTACATGATCCTGATCCCGCTGCTGGTGTTCTTTTTCCTGAAGGACCGGGAAGTCATTATTGGCTGGCTGGTGGGCTTTCTCCCTGAGAAGCGGCCTCTGCTCACGCGCATCTGGGGCGAGATGGACGTGCAGGTATCGAACTATGCCCGGGGTAAGGGTGTGGAAATCGTTCTCGTTGGTGCGGTCAGCTATGTGGCTTTTACCTGGTTGAACCTCAACTACGCCGCCTTGCTCGCACTACTGGTGGGTCTGTCGGTCATTATTCCGTACGTGGGTGCCACGCTGGTGACCCTGCCGGTGATTGCGGTCGCCTTCTTCCAGTTCGGTTTTCAGAATGAATTTTATTACGTCGCGGTGGTCTACCTGATCATCCAGGGTCTGGACGGCAACGTGCTCGTGCCACTGTTGTTCTCAGAAGCGGTTAACCTTCATCCGGTGGCCATTATCATCGCCATCCTCTTCTTCGGGGGTATCTGGGGATTGTGGGGCGTATTCTTCGCCATCCCCCTGGCCACCCTGATCAAGGCCATTATCAATGCCTGGCCAGAACCTGAAACGCTGCCGCTCGCGGGAGCCGACGCTCAAATACAAGACTGACGGAGTTGTTGATGCACCAACTGTCCATGGGGTGGGGCGCAAAGTCCCTGCTGATCCTGTTCGCTACCAGCTTACTGACCGCCTGCGCTTCCATGCGCGATCTTGGCCCCCAACCACTCCAGAGCCCGAACGACGATTACGGCTATCGCTACCTGGTTCTGGATAACCAGATGCCTGTGCTGTTGATCTCCGATCCTGATGCCCCCAAGGCAGCGGCCTCACTGGACGTGATGGTAGGCAGCGGTGACAACCCGCCCGGCCGCGGCGGCCTGGCCCACTTTCTGGAACATATGCTGTTCCTGGGCACAGACAAATACCCCGATGCTGCGGAGTACGAGCAGTACATCACCGAACACGGTGGGTCGCGCAATGCCTACACAAGCTTCGAACACACCAACTACTTCTTCGACATCAATGCCGACTATCTCCCGGAGGCCTTGGACCGGTTTGCGCAGTTCTTCATCGCGCCGCGATTCGACGCCGAGTATGTTGATCGCGAAAAGAACGCGGTGCAGGCCGAGTACCAGATGGGCCTGAAGAGCGACGGTCGTCGCGGTCTCGACGTGTTGCAGGAGGTGATGAACCCGGAGCACCCGTTCAGTCAGTTTTCGGTCGGTAGCCTCGAGAGCCTGGCAGACCGACCAGACGGCACCATCCGGGACGAGATGATCGCCTTTTACGATAAGCACTATTCCGCCAACGCGATGCGCCTGGTGGTGCTGGGCAGTGAGCCGCTGGATGAGCTGGAGTCGTTGGTAGTGCCTATGTTCTCAGCGGTGCCTAACCGTGACTACCAGCCCCAGTCAATTGATGCGCCGCTGTTCCTGGAGACTGACTTACCCATGCTGGTGCAGATTCAGCCTCAGGCTACGGCGCGCACCCTGCAGATTAATTTCCCGATCGCCGACTACCGGGCTGAATACCACGCCAAACCCGCCAATTACCTCAGCAACTTGCTTGGCCATGAGGGAGAAGGCAGCCTGCTATCCCAGCTGAAGGCCGAGGGGCTGGCTGAGAGCCTGGCGGCCGGCTCGGGACTCGGCTGGCGCGGCGGCGCGTTACTGAGCGTGACCGTGACCCTGACCGAGAAGGGTGTGCGCGAGCGCGATCGTATCCAGCAACTCTTGTTCGCTTACGCGGATATGCTGCGGCAGATCGGCCCGCAGCAGTGGCTCTATGACGAGCAGTCCCGGCTTTCCTCACTGGCGTTCCAGTTTCGCGAACAGGGATCGGCCATCGGCTACGTCAGTGCCTTATCCAGCGGCATGCACAACTATGCCGCCGAAGATACGCTGCGCGGCCCCTACATCATGGACGATTTCCAGGCCGACACCATCGTCGAACTGCTGGACCAGGTTCGCCCTGGCAATGCCATGGTGGTATTTACAGACAAGTCGGCAGAAACAGATCGCGTGAGTGAGCATTACGAAGTGGCTTACAGCGTGAAAACCTTAAGCGACGACGAACTCGCTGCCTGGAAGCCCAATGGGTCGGTGGACATGCTAGCGGTGCCGGCCCCCAACCCCTTTATTGCCGAAGACGTGTCGCTGGTAGATATCGAACGTGATAATCCCGATTACCCGACCATGGTGCTGGCGCGAGATCGGCAGACGGTCTGGTTCCGCCAGGATGATGAGTTCCGCCTTCCCAAGGGTGCACTGTACGTGAACTTCCGGTCGCCGCTGGTGGGGCAGGGGCCTGAGCAGTCAACGTCGGCCGTGCTCTATACCAGCCTGCTGAAAGATTCGGTGAATGAATTTACCTATCCGGCCTTGTTGGCGGGCATGAGTTTCAGTTTCTACAAGCACGCGCAGGGCATCAGCCTGCGTATTTCCGGCTATAACGATAAACAGGACCTGCTGCTGCAAAAGCTGCTTGAGGTCATGCAGTCGCCCGAGTTCAGCCAGGATCGCTTCGAAAATATCCGCAGGGACACGATCCGCGGCCTGGAAAATGCCGTGGCCAAGCGACCCTCCAGCCAGGTGATCGATGACCTGCGTGAATCACTGCTGTACGGCGAGTGGGGTGAGCAGGCCCTGATCGATGCGCTGCAGGAGATCACGCTGGCAGACGTCGAGCAATATTCGCAAGACTTCTGGGCCACCGCGACGGCCGAAAGCCTGCTGTTTGGCAACTATGCGCCAGCCGCGGCGGTCGACCTGGCCGACTCGCTTGCTCCTATGCTGGCGTCGGGCGACGCGCCTGATCTGCCAGACCTGAAGGTGCTCAAGCTGGCGCCGGGCGAAAACCTCCAGTACGCCGTGGATGTCCCCCATGATGATTCGGTAGTGGCCTGGTACCTGCAGGCAGCCGGCAACAGCTACCGTGATCGCGCTGCTGCGTCGCTGGCGGCCCAGGTCACGAAGTCTGGCTTCTTCCAGCAACTGCGTACCGAGCAGCAACTGGGCTATATCGTGAGCAGCTTCGCCTGGCCCCAGCTGGATGTACCTTCGCTGGTGCTGCTGGTGCAATCACCCGGTCATAGCGCACCGCAGGTGGTAGATGCCATGCACTCGTTCATGCTGGCGGTGCCGGAAGCGCTGGACGCGGAGCAGTTCGCTCGCCACCAGGCCGCGCTGATCAATGAGCTGACGCGACCTGACAAAAATATGTGGGAGCGCGCTGAGTTTTACTGGCAGTCAATTGCCAAGAAACAGTACGCCTTCGACGACAAGCAACAGCTGGCCGATGCGATTGCGGCGTTCACCATGGAAGAGTGGGTCGACTACTTCGACACCGTATTCCTGAACCAGCGTCATTCCCTGCAGGTGGTTGCCCCTGGCCGCTGGGACGAACTGCCCGATATGGAAGCTCGCGTGGTGCGAAGCGCTACCGAGATTAAATCGGGGCACGAAGCCTACCGCACCTATTAAATTGTAGTTTTCCTACATTTTCTGAGCGGACAATCCGCTCAGGGCTTCATTCTTGGCTGGAAATACAGCAAAATACCGTTCCAATACGGAACCAAGTTACATCACGTTGGCTTCATATGTAATAATCCTACGCACTTGTCGGGTGGCTGGTGGTGGAGGAATCCTGGTTTTAGCCTAAACTGCTGTGGTCCCCGGCAAGGCAATAGTTCTATTTTGTAACTTAGTGGTGTAGGCCGCCTCGCATCCCGAGCCGGCGCTCACCCGTTGGAGCAGGCATGATCGACGACACGGATTCCCTGGAAACGCGAGAGTGGTTGGAGGCGTTGGATGACGTCGTCAAGTACAGTGGCAACAAGCGTGCAACAGCACTGCTGATTGAGCTCGCTAAACATGCCGGGGATACCGGTATCCGACTGCCGGCTGCTATCACTACCCCCTTCAGAAACACCATTTCACCTGCCGATGAAAAGCAGATGCCCGGCGACCTGTTCATGGAGCGCCGTATCCGGTCTCTGGTGCGCTGGAATGCATTGGCCATGGTGATGCGCGCGAACGACAACGACGAGGGCCTGGGCGGCCATATTTCAAGTTTCTCCTCCAGCGCCACACTGTACGACGTCGGCTTTAACTATTTCTTCCGGGGCACCAAGAACGGCCATCCCGGTGACCTCATTTTTTACCAGGGGCACAGCGCCCCCGGCATGTATGCTCGCTCCTATCTCGAGGGTCGAGTGACTGAAGACCAGCTCGACAACTTTCGACGGGAGGTCGATGGCAATGGCCTGTCCTCCTACCCGCACCCCTGGTTAATGCCGAATTACTGGCAGTTCCCCACCGTGTCCATGGGGCTGGGTCCCATTCAGGCGATCTACCAGGCACGGGTGATGAAGTACCAGACCAGTCGCGGCCTCGTGGATCACGGTGATCGCAATGTCTGGTGCTTCATGGGTGATGGCGAGTGCGATGAGCCAGAGTCGCTGGGCGCGATTTCCCTGGCAGGCCGGGAAAAGCTGGGCAACCTGCACTTCGTCGTTAATTGCAACCTGCAGCGTCTCGATGGCCCCGTTCGTGGCAATGGCAAGATCATTCAGGAGCTGGAGGGCGTATTTCGCGGCGCTGGCTGGGATGTGGTTAAGGTCATCTGGGGGCGCAAGTGGGATCCGCTGCTGGAGAATGACCGCTCGGGCCTGTTGCAGCAGCGCATGGACGAGGTCTGCGACGGCGAACTGCAGAACTACAAATACAACGGCGGCGCGTATACCCGCGAACATTTCTTCGGCAAGTACCCTGAGACGCTGGATCTGGTGAAGGACCTCTCAGACGAAGACATCATGTACCTCAATCGAGGTGGGCATGATCCTTACAAGGTCTACGCTGCCTACGCCCAGGCCGTGGAGCAGACCGAGCGGCCGACCGTCATTCTGGCGATGACCGTGAAAGGCTACGGCACCGGCGAGGCGGGCGAAGCCAACAACGAAACTCACTCGCTCAAAAAGCTCGACATGGATAGTCTCAAGGCGTTCCGTGACCGCTTTGCCATTCCCATCAGCGATCAGGAACTGAAAGATGTGCCGTATTACCGGCCGGCTCCTGACAGCCCTGAAATGCGCTATATGCGCGAGCAACGCGAGGAGCTTGGCGGTTATATCCCGGTGCGTCGCAGCGAAGCCCAATTGCTGGAGACGCCGCCGCTGGAGGACTTCAGCGGGCAGCTGAAGGGCAGCGGTAAACGCGAGATCTCCACGACGATGGCCTTCGTGCGCATGTTGTCGACACTGGTGAAGGACAAATCGATCGGTGAACGTGTGGTGCCCATTGTGCCCGACGAGGCGCGCACCTTCGGTATGGAGGGCATGTTCCGGCAGCTGGGTATTTATTCGTCGGTGGGGCAGAAGTACACGCCTCACGATGCCGGCCAGATTATGTACTACAAGGAGGACGAGAAGGGCCAGATCCTCGAGGAAGGTATCAACGAGGCCGGTGCTTTCTCAGCCTGGCTGGCGGCGGCGACGTCCTACAGCACCAGCAACTACCCGATGGTGCCCTTCTATATTTTCTATTCCATGTTCGGCTTCCAGCGCATCGGAGACCTGGCATGGGCCGCAGGCGACAGCCAGGCGCGGGGCTTCCTGATAGGCGCTACGGCCGGGCGTACCACGCTGAACGGAGAAGGCCTGCAACACCAGGATGGCCACAGCCATACGCTGGCCAGCACGATTCCCAACTGCATCAGTTATGACCCCGCCTACGCCTACGAGCTGGCAGTGATCATCCAGGATGGGATGCGTCGCATGTTCAGCGAGGGAGAGAACAAGTTCTACTACATCACCACAATGAACGAAAACTACCTGCAGCCGGAAATGCCGCCGGGCGCGGAAGAGGGCATTGTTAAGGGGATGTATCTGCTGCGCCGTTCCAGTAGCCAGGCTGAGTTACGCGTCCAGTTGATGGGTGCGGGCACTATTCTTCGCGAAGTCGAGGCGGCCGCTGAGCTGCTGGAGAAGAACTACGGTGTTGCGGCAGATGTCTGGAGTCTCACCAGCGTTAACGAACTGCAACGGGAAGGAAAGTCGGTAGAACGATGGAACCTGCTGCACCCGGAACAGGAGCCTCGTGTTCCCTACGTGACGGAATTGCTGAGCAATCAGAGCGGGCCGTTTATCGCCGCCACTGACTACATAAAGTCTCACACAGACCAGATTCGCGAGTTTGTGCCGGGCCAGTTCACGGTGCTTGGTACTGACGGCTTTGGACGCAGTGATACCAGGCAGAAACTACGACGCTTCTTCGAAGTCAGCCGCGAGTACGTGGTGCTTGCGGCGCTGAAGTCACTGGCGAACGAGGGCAAGCTGCCTCCTGCCAAGGCGACGGAAGCCATGCGTGACCTGGGCATTTCGCCCGACAAGATCGACCCCATGAGTGCCTGATCGGCCTAACAGACGGGAAGGGAACGACAAGTGGCGAAAGAACAGGTAGTAGTCCCCGATATTGGTGGGGCCGAGGAAGCAGAAGTCATCGAGCTGCTGGTGGCCGTGGGCGACCGGGTTGATGTCGAGCAGAGTCTAATAGTGCTCGAGTCCGACAAGGCGTCGATGGAAATTCCCAGCACCGTGGCAGGTGAAGTGGTTGAGCTGCTGGTCAAGGAAGGTGATGCGCTGGCTGAGGGCGCACCCATTCTGGTGGTGGAAAATGACGCACCCGCGGGCACTGACGCCGCTGCGGCTGAGCCGGCCGAGGCTGAACAGGATGAAGAACCCCCGGCGGTGCAGGCCCGGCCGGAACCGCAGGCGGCTGCACCGTCGGCCGCGGAACCCCAGACTGTCACCGTGGTGGTGCCCGATATCGGCACTGAAGACGCCGTGGACCTGATTGAGTTCAGCGTGCAGGTGGGTGATTCCGTTGCTGAGGGCGACTCGCTGGTGGTACTGGAATCCGACAAGGCCTCCATGGAAGTGCCATCGCCACAGGACGGAGAGATCGTGACCTGGCTGGTCGAGGAAGGTGCGGAAGTGCGCCAGGGCGACCCGCTGCTGACATTGCAGATTTCCGGCGCCAGCCCGTCCCCTGTTGAACCTGCGCGGGCAGCGTCCAGCGCGCCGGATGAAACGCCAACAGCAGCCGCGCCCAGCGCTGCGGCACAGCCTGCGCCAGCCCCGGCCCCCGCCCCAGCCCCGTCACAGGCGGCCAAGCCAACCACCAGTGGGGCGGCATACGCCGGGCCTGCAGTCAGGAAGCTGGGCAGGGAACTGGGCGTCGACCTGGCTCGGGTGAGTGGTACGGGCCCGCGTGGCCGCGTGCTGAAAGAGGATGTGCACGGGTTTGTAAAAACCGCGATGTCCGGGGGTGGCGAGTCCGCCACGACCGGCACCGGCATTCCCGCCATCCCCGAGGTGGATTTCGCCGCTTTCGGGCCGGTGGAAACTGTCGCCCGCAGCCGCCTGGACAAGCTTACCGCCGTCAATATGCAACGTAGCTGGCTGAACGTGCCTCACGTCACCCAGTTTGAGGAGGCTGATATCACCGACCTGGAAGAATTTCGGGCCGGACTCAAGGCAGAGGCGGAGAAGCGCGGCACGCGGCTGACGCCCATGCCGTTCCTGTTGAAGGCCGTGGCCGCGGCTTTGCGGGAAAATCCCAAGCTCTGTGCGTCGCTGTCGGCGGATGGTGAAGATCTGGTTTACAAGCAGTATGTGCATATCGGCATGGCGGTCGACACGCCTGCGGGGCTGGTGGTGCCCGTGCTGCGTGACGTGGATCAGAAGTCGGTCTGGGAATTGGCCGAGGAGGTGCTAGAGCTGGCTGGCCGCGCCCGCGATCGCAAGTTGAAGCCGGCGGAAATGCAGGGCGGTTGCTTCACGATTTCCAGTCTGGGCAACATCGGCGGGCAGGGGTTCACGCCCATCGTCAACGCGCCGGAGGTGGCTATTCTGGGTGTGTCTCGAGCCGAGATTAAACCGGTCTGGGATGGCAGTGCTTTCCAGCCACGCAAGCTGCTCCCCCTGTCGCTGTCCTATGATCATCGGGTAATCAATGGCGGAGACGCTGGCCGATTCTGTACCCAGTTGGCGAGCCTGTTAGCGGATATCAGGCGACTGGTGCTTTAAGGCGCAAGGGCTCACCAAAATGGTGCCGATTGGCACGGATACTGCTGAGTCCCGGGCAAAAGGCCCAATCACGGTGCAAGCTTGAGCAGCAGAAATAACGAAATCCCCGTGCCAGAGTGGCAGTCAACCCTGCTGACTCGACATGGACTGGGCGAGAATTACCTGGCCACTGCCCGGAAATGGTTCATTCCTGTTGCCCGAGCGATCGCGAAGCACCAAAGCGGTGCAGGCCGCCCGATCCTGATCGGCGTGAACGGCAGCCAGGGATCTGGCAAAACTACGCTCACTGATTTTCTTTGTTGCTGCCTCGAAGCTGATTTCGGCCTGACGAGCGCGCGTCTGTCCCTGGACGATGTCTATCTCACCCGGGCCGACAGGGCGGAACTCGGCACCCGTATTCATCCTTTGCTTGCTACCCGCGGCGTGCCTGGCACCCACGATATGACCCTGCTGCTCGACACCCTGAAGGCTCTCCTGGACCCCGCTCACGCGGTGGGCTCGCGGCTCCCCGCTTTCGACAAATCAATTGACGATCGTAGTCCGTTGTCCGACTGGGTCGAAGTGGCCACGGCGCCGTCGGTCATCCTGTTGGAGGGCTGGTGTATGGGTGCGACGCCCCAATCTCCCGCGTTGCTGGCGGAGCCCATAAACAACCTGGAGCGCGAGGAGGATGCCCAGGGAGTCTGGCGGTCTTACGTCAACGACTGCCTTACGCAGCAGTTCCCCCCGGTTTATGCATTGGTGGACCAGTGGTTGATGCTGCAGGCGCCGTCATTTGATTGCGTCTTCCGCTGGCGGCAGGAGCAAGAAAAGAAGCTGGCTCTCAGTCGCGGTGGCATGACCGATGAAATGATGGATGACGCTGAACTGGTGCGCTTCGTGGCGCATTTTGAGCGGCTGACCCGGCACTGCCTGAGCACACTTCCGGACCGAGTGGATCATTTGCTGGTGATGGATGAGCGTCGAGCCATTATTGCTGCACACATCGAGGCACCGGCCTGATGACTGCCCCAATACCTCGGCTGGTGGTCACGGATCTTGACGGTTCGTTGCTGGATCATGACAGCTACGATTATTCACCGGCAAAACCCCTGCTTGATCGTCTCGAGGAAGAGGGGATTCCTGTGGTGCTGGCGTCCAGCAAGACCCGTGCTGAAATCCAGTTCCTGCGCAATGAACTTGGCAATCGGCATCCTTATATTGTTGAAAATGGGGCGGCGGTCATTTTCCCGGCGGGTTATCTGCCTGCAATGCCAGATGGGGCAGCGGTGGACGGCGACGAGTGGCTATGCGCCTTCGCGCCTCCACGGGCCCATTGGCTTCAGGTGCTGGAGGGTCTGCGAGAGCAGTACGGCGATGAGTTCGAGCATTTCGCCCACGGCGGTGTCGACTGGATCGTGGAGCAGACCGGGCTGGACAGGGCATCGGCGGCACTCGCCAACCAGCGTGACTACAGCGAACCGGTGTCCTTTCGTGGCGAGGCCAGTCGGGAGTCAGCATTTGTGAGCGCGTTGCGAGCTGCGGGGGCGAACGTACTCAGGGGTGGTCGCTTCTGGTCGGTAGCAGGCGATTGCGACAAGGGCAGGGCATTGGTCTGGCTGCGTGGTGTGCTCGCCGCGGCCTGGGGGGTGGACACTGTCGCCGATCTGGCCGCCGGCGACTCGCAAAATGACTGCGCCATGCTGGACGCGGCAGGCACCGCATTGCTGGTGCGCTCGCCGGTGCACGACTTCCCGGCGCTGACCAGGACAGCGGGCGTTATTCACAGTGCTCAATACGGTCCACAAGGGTGGGCGGAAGGCGTAAGCCAGTGGCTGGCTGATGCCGGATCAATGGATTAGGAGAAATCGATGGGCGACTTTTACCAGAACGGGATCATCACCACCCTGCACGACCTCGACACGAGGCCGATAGAGGAACTGGAGGCTGAACTGCTCCGGTTTTCTTCCCGGCGCCCGATGGGGCTGATTCTCCCCTCGTTGTACTCGGAGTTGGAGGGCGAGGCGCTGCCGGCAATCCTCAACGAACTCGAGTCGGTGCCCTATCTCGAGGAGATCGTGATTGGTCTCGATCGCGCCGACGAGTCGGAGTATCGCGCGGCGCTGGAATTTTTTGACCGCCTCCCACAGCGTCACCGGGTCTTGTGGAACGACGGCCCTCGGCTGAAGGCGCTTGACGAAGAACTGCGCGCCCATGATCTTGCCCCGCGCGAACTGGGCAAGGGTAGGAACGTCTGGTACTGCATGGGTTACACGCTCGCCTCGGGTAAAACAGAATCGGTGGCTTTGCATGATTGCGATATCACCACCTATGACCGCCGACTGCTGGCGCGCCTGATTTACCCGGTTGCCAACCCGAGTTTCAACTATGAATTCTGCAAGGGCTTTTACGCCCGGGTGGCCGCCGGGAAAATCAACGGTCGCGTCAGTCGCCTGCTGGTCACTCCGCTGCTGCGAGCGCTGAAAAAGACTCTAGGCGATATGGAGTACCTGGAGTACATGGACAGCTTCCGCTATCCGCTTGCCGGTGAATTCTCATTCCGGCGCGACGTGCTAACGGACATTCGCATTCCCAGCGACTGGGGCCTTGAAATCGGCGTGCTCTCGGAGATGTACCGAAACTATGCCAACAACCGCCTGTGCCAGGTTGATATCGCTGATGCCTACGATCACAAACATCAGGAGCTGTCTGCCGAGAACGAGCACGGTGGGCTATCCAAGATGTCGATTGATATCTCCAAGGCGCTGTTCAGGAAGCTGGCTACCCGCGGTGTCACCTTTAACAATGAGACATTCCGTTCGCTGAAGGCCACCTACTATCGGATAGCGCTGGATTTTGTTGAGACCTATCATAATGACGCCGTCATGAACGGACTGACGCTCGATATCCATACCGAGGAAAAGGCAGTTGAACTGTTTGCAGAGAATATTATGAAAGCGGGCGTGGCCTTCCTTGACCGCCCCATGGAGCGTCCCTTTATTCCGAGTTGGTCGCGGGTAACCAGCGCTGCGCCCGATATTCTGGATCGGTTAAAAGAGGCGGTTGAAGAGGATCACGCGGAGTTCGCCCCCAGCTGATATGAGTCAACTGTCTCCCTTTGATGCGCTGCGCGAGCGGGTGGGCAACCACCTGTTGCATATCTATGGCGACCAACTGAGTGACGCTGAGCGAGCGCAGTTGACTGATGATTGCCTGGCCTTGATGCGGTTGGACACTATCGATGATATGCCGGCCCAGCATGTGAACTTCTGGGATCAGCGCGACGCCATTGTAATTACCTACGGAGATTCAATTCTTGCAGAGGATGCCAAGCCGCTGGCGACTCTCAAGGCTTTTGCCGACGAGCACTTGCGGGGATCGGTAAGCGCTCTGCATATCCTACCCTTCTATCCCTGGAGTTCCGATGACGGTTTTTCGGTGCTGGATTATTCCAGTGTCAATGAGGCGCTTGGGGACTGGCAGGACGTTCGCGCCCTGGATGAGCACTTCGACCTGATGGCCGACCTGGTGATTAATCACTGCTCCAGCCGCAGTTTGTGGTTCCAGAATTTCCTGCGCGATGAAATGCCGGGCAAGGATTACTTTTTCACCGCCTCGCCCGATGACGACCTGAGTGCCGTGGTCAGGCCGCGCACCAATAAACTGCTTCGCCCTGTCGAAACCGCAAGCGGACTCAGGCACGTCTGGTGCACCTTCAGTTATGACCAGGTGGACCTGGACTTTCGAAATCCGGAAGTGCTCAAGCAGTTTGTATCGATTGTGCGGCAGTACCTGGACAGCGATATTCGGATCTTCCGCCTGGATGCCGTGGCCTTTCTCTGGAAGATACCCGGTACCTCCTGCCTCAACCTCGAGCAAACCCACGAGGCGGTGCGCCTGTTCCGAACCCTGGTTGAGCAC
>Ga0213866_10000826_pt1 | contig 24141 bp, 25 predicted proteins | sample PICome_11_FD_160079 | JGI IMG/M metagenome (GOLD analysis project Ga0213866, IMG submission 160079) | Coastal seawater microbial communities near Pivers Island, North Carolina, United States - PICO284 | ecosystem: Environmental > Aquatic > Marine > Coastal | place: USA: North Carolina...
ATATTAATCCATCTTTGATTCAAAGATTTATATGAATACTGATCAGAAAGAGTCGCCGTTGACTGGTTTCTCTTTGAAACCAAAAACCAGATCTGTCTCAGATGAGGAAAAAAAAGAAGTTTTTTTCAGATTTATGGAGGTTGTGAAGACTATGAAATCAAGATCAAGTTTTTATGATAACCTTAACGATAACCAAGACAAACCTGGGATACTGAGTATCATCAGGAGAAAATGCTGGTATAGGGTTTTTGAGGTAACGGACGTACCGGGTGTTTATCTGATCTTCCTAAATGGCAATTCAGATGCAACACTCATCCAGTGGGCGTCCTTGTGTGGATTCCCTCGTGGATATGCAGTCTTATTTGACTTTACAAACGGTAAAATCTTGTCGGATTCTGGGTTTCTCCCAAAATTTGTCAATGATCCCCACGGTGCTAGTCCAATAGACTACAGTATCTTCATCAATGTCATTAAGGCGAAAATCACGAAAAAGTTCTCAGGGTTCTTGACTGGTGCTGTTCTCTACAAGAACGACAGAAATGAAGCGACGTTTTCAGTCGTTTCGAAAAAGTCGGCAGACCCAGAATCAAAATTTGTGTCACTCCCCTACGCCTTATGGGGTAATATGCTCACACCAAAGGCGATAGAAGCACTCTTGGAACAGGGTATCACAACCTTATGGGGTGAGTGTTTGCACAAGCAGGACCAAGCGCATGGTTCTCTAGTGGTAAAAAACGCGATTGTCATTACCGCCGCAGGTAAGTCATCGTGGGCGTCTGATAATGGAAATCCGACAAGCGTTACAAACGATGATCTCAAGAAGATTCTATCTCCTCATGGGTTAGATCAGTATATGGTCTCACCATATGTCATCACCTGTGAGGACACTATCAAGCAACTTGGTTTGAAGTTGTCACAACAACGTGACATCATGTCTGATAATCTTTTTAATAAGATTATGCAAGAATACGGTTTCCGTATCAATTACGAACATGAACAAATCCTTGGTAATCGTTTGGAAGGTATTATTATCCAAATGTTGACCAAGGACGGGTGGAAAACTCTGAAATACAAGTTTACGCCCTATGTAGTTCTAACGATGTTTCTCAGACAAACATCCGACTCTGGAAAAAAAAAGTTGGGTGTCTACGAGAACGGCAAATACCGACTCTTGCCATCTACCGTTGATGCCATTGAGAATTTTGTTTCTCGCTGGGTATTCAACCCAGAAAACAACGACTACTATCGTGGTTATTGTCTTCGTCTGTCTGAAATTCAGGACAGTATGGATGATACCGACGATCCTGTTGCTAAATGGATCAGAGCAGACCAGCAGATTTCAACAGAGACTGTTAAACCAGTCTCTAAGGAAGAACTAGAATTATCTATTTTAAGTTCTTCTCGCAATGTAATCTGCGTCGTAGCTCCTGTCGGTTACGGGAAGTCGTCTTTTGCTGACACTTTATGTCAGCATCTGAATGAAAAAAATGGAACTGATCAATTTGTTCTTATTGATGGTGATAAATGTGGTTTTATTCCGAATTTACCGGAAGATGCACTGGTGCTGGGACAGGAAAGAAACTCTGTGTTCCTTGCTATCATCCTCAAACTTCTTTCTGAAGGAAAGACGCCTGTCATTCCTTGTGGCGGCGGTGTCTTGAGAGATGGATTTGGACCAAAAAGCAAATTTATCTTTGATGGTCTTACAAAGACTCTTGGAGTTTGTGTTAAACCAGTCTTTTTTACCCCACCAGATAATTCATTAACTGATGAAAATCTGAAAAAATGGGTTGAAGATGCGGTTAAATACAGACGTTCCGAAGGTCTTTACAAAGATCAACCGAATATCGATAAGGTTTTGTTTGGTGTTTCAAAGTCTAATCTAAAGATCTTGGATAAAATCACGGAATCGTACGAAACGTACAAATTTGATCATGCCAAAAATGGTGTGTGTCAAATTCCTGATATTTTGCCTGATTTATTAGGTAACTCTGAAGCATTACCTCTGAAGGTAAACCAATTGAGGCATTTGGTAGAGATTGATAGCAAATACTACCATCAAACCTTGTATTATAATTACAGGGAACCAATGGAGTTTCAATACGACCCATCAGAACAACCGTTTACATCGCAACTTCCTCTCTATGAAGTTAAAGAGTTGAAAGGGAAAAAGGAAAAAGTAGTACTAGCATTAGTACTAACAAAAAATGGTCATGTTACCGTTTCTAGTGGACCTTTTCAACCAAAATTGATGGGTGATGTGGAAAAGTTTCTGCGTGATACCAGTCAAAATGAATTGGTGTTGAGAGGTCAAAATGTCACCAAAACTCTATTACGCAGTGAATTTGCATATAGAATGGTACCAGTTACCTTTGTATGCAAATTTGGTTTTTAACCAATATATATATATATGTTTATTTATTTATTTATTTATATAAATAAATAAATAAATAAATTTACATATACACTTTTTCTTCAGTATGTTTCAAGTATTTTGAAACATACTCAAGTGCTTCAGTTTCACGTGTTGGTGCAGTTGTATCTGTTTTCATATCTGGTAACGAAGACAAATTATCCCATTGTAAGGGAAAATCTTTTTTTAATGCCATCACCATTTGTCCAAGCCATTCATAACTTTTCATTTTTATATTCTTCAGAAGACTTTTGTGCTTGTTTCAAGTCACTATCCATATATTTAAGCTCACCCTTTAAAAAGAAAGGAAGAGTTACATGGTATGTTGGTAAACCAAAACGGTGCTGAACGTCAGCATTCCCTTCTGGAACACCATTCTCAAAATAGAGATTTGCAGCAAATAGGTGCCACTTTTTTGGAAATACCACTACAAATGACATCATTGGGTTTCCCAAAAAGTGGAGACCAAGCAAATTCACACATTTTGGCGGTCCAAAATTAACAAATTTTTTGACAACACTAGCAAAGCGTTCTCCACCAGATTTGGTATAATCTCTACCAGTGTAGCAGAGAGTAACGTGATGAGTTCGTTCCCATCCATCTCCAAATAGGAAAACTTCAACAGCGAAGGTCATTGGTTGATTTGTTTCCAAATACTTATAAGGATCTTTGAGAAAGTCATCTAAGACAACTGGTTTTACATTTCTTCCGAGGAATTTGAGATAGAACCCAACAACCTTAGGGAATACGTTTTTTGGTAAGAGGGGAGTAAAGAATTTCATCTTTTTCAATATATAATAATTTTTATTATTATATATTAAAAAATTAATTTTTTTTATAATATAATATTATATGTCTGCTATTGCTGTTTTTAGAGGTTACAAAGTAAAAGGGTTTGTTTTATTTTTAAAATATAAGCATGGAACAATAATAATAGTCAAATTATGTAATTTAGAAGAAGGAAAACATGGATTTCATATACATGAAAAAGGTAATTTATTTAAAAAAGACTGCTCTAAATGTGAAGGACACTATAATCCATTTAATACACAACATGGTGATAGAAAAGATAAAATTAGACATGTTGGTGATTTAGGTAATATTGAACCAGATGAAAAAGGAAATGTTAAAAAAATATTTTTTGATCCTTTAGTTCAATTAGATGGACAATATAGTGTTATTGGTAGATCTGTTGTTATACATGAAAAAGAAGATGATTTAGGTAAAGGTGGAAATGAAGAGAGTTTAAAAACAGGGAATGCTGGAAAAAGAATTGCGTGTGCTGTAATAGGATATATGTAAAAAATTGATTTAATAATATATTAAATTAATATTTTATATATATTATTAAAATTAATTTATTTAACAAAAAAAGTTAAAATTTGTTAAAAAATAATTTAAAGATAAAAAAATTTTATATATTAAGTTATGCCAAAATATTTGTGTGAAAATTGTGGAAAAGATTTCTCACAGAAATCTCATTATGATTCACATAAAAGGAGAAAAAAACCTTGTGAAAATTATTCAAATAATATACAAATGATGGTTGATAAAAAGGTTAAAGAAACTATAAATGATTTAAATATAAAAAATTTGAAAAAAATAATATTGGAAAATGAAAACTTAGGTAATAAGATGGATACATTTAAAGATCTTTATAAATTTATTAAAAATAATGAAGAAAAAAGTATTATACCCTGGTTAGAAGATCCATGGGTTGGTAAAGATAAACAGGAATCATTATTACGATTATTTGCTGGACATCAATTAATAGATAAATTAAAGCAATTTGATATATGTAAAGGTAATTTTAATAAAAAAACAATAACTAAAATGAATGAGTATAAAGATATATATTATGATGAAAAAAATAATTTAAGAAATTTAAAAGATAAGGGTGATTCATCAGATTTAACAGGAATACATAAAAATAATGATAAACATTTATTATTAACAACATCAAAGAATTTAAATAATATGAAAATAGGTAAATTAGACATTGATAAAATATTAACAAATTTTAAACAATATGATGGATATAATATGACATTATGTATATGTGTTAAAAATAAGGATGATTATTATAAAATGTTGAATAATAGTGAAGAAAGTAGTAAAGAATTAAAAAAAATATTAGAAGGTTCTATAATAATTGATTGGGATGATTTAGATGAAGCATATCATCAATTTAAAATATGTTTTGAAAATATATCAATAGATAGTATTATTAATTCAAATAAAGGAATATTATGTTTAAAATTACATCAACGTCTTAGTGTATTAAAAACATTTAGACTAAAAAATAGTGGAAAACAAAAAATATTATGGGGACATATTCAAAGAAGTGGAAAAAGTTATATTATTGGAGGTTGTATTATTGAGGATAGCAAAGATAAAGATGAATGTAATTATTTGGTAATTACAACAGCACCAAATGAAACAATATATCAGCAAAAAAAAATATTTGATTGTATTCAATTAAAAGATTATAATATTGTTGTATTAAATGGTAAAAATAAAAAACCTGATTTAACCAAAAAAAATATTATTATTTGTTCTAAACAATTTTTACAAACTAAAATAGATAATAATGAAAAAAAAAATACTGATGAAAAAACAACTAGTATTCCTTGGTTAAAAAAAATGGTTTTTGATATGAGATTTATTGATGAAAGTCATAATGGAGGAACAACAGAATTAGCAAAGAAAACATTAGAATTTTATGGAAAAAAATCATTTACAGTTAATATTACAGCAACATATTCTAAACCTATAAATGATTATAATATTCCAAAGGATTGTTGGATTTTATGGGATTTAGAAGATATAAAACTTTGTAAAAATATTACAAATAAAGGTAGTATAATTAGATTAGTAGAAAAACATAGTGATTGTATTCAAAATATTATTTCAAAATATTCTCAGGATAGTATAATTAGTGAATATTCAAAATATCCAGAATTGTGGTTATTAACAGATGAAATTAATAAAAATGTTGTAACTGAAATAATAAATTATACACGAGATAATAATTATGGATGGTCAACTGATGCTTGTTTTCTTCTTAAACAAGGTTTAGAAGAGAATAAAAATGTAATAAATGAAGAATTTCAAAATGAAAGAGAAAATTTAAAATTATGGTACAGGATTTTTGGCAAATATAATAAATATGGTATTCCTGATAAAAATTATCCTGATGATATAGTGTATATGAAAAGAATTCAGAAAATATGTCATAATCCTTCAATTAACTCTAGATTTATCGGAGAAGATGATTTTAAAAATGAACCAATGATTATCATGGCATTTTTACCTCAAAATAATATTGATAAAATATCTAAAGCAACAATAAAACTTTTAGAAAAAAATAATGTTATTCCAGATTATGAAATAATTAGTATTAATAGTAAAACAACTAATAATCCTAAACAATCTATTGAAGATGCACGTATCAAAGCAAGAAATAGTGGAAAGAAAGGAGTCTTAGTATTAAGTGGAAAACAATGTAGTCTTGGAGTATCTATTGATAACTGTGATATTGTATTATTACTAAATAATAGTATGGGATTTGATATGATTTATCAGATGATGTTTAGGTGTATGACAGAAGGAAATAATAAAAAATGTGGTTTTGTTGTAGATTTAAATATTCATCGTGTTATTGAAAGTTCTGTAATTAATTATGTTTCATTAATAAAACCAGATATTCATCCAAGAGACGCTACAAAATTCATTCTACAAGAAAGACTTATCAATTTAAATGGTGATCATTGGATGCCTTTTTTTGGGAATGATGTTTCTAAAATTACTGCTTTATGTGAAAATGTATATAACATATATTCGTCTAATACTAAAAATGCACTTAATCATTTCCTAAATCGTCTTCGTTTTAAGGAAATATTACTTACAAAAGAAGAACAAAAAATATTTAATGCTATGTTTAGTAATACAGAACCTACTAATATAGAAAAAGAATTAATAGAAAAATTAATGAAAGAAGATGAAAAGGAACAAATTAAGAAAGGTATTGAAAAAACAAAAGTTGATACAGAAGATATAAATACATCATCAGAAACATATAATGAAGATGAAAAAAAAGAAAAACAAATAAACTATATGGATATTTTAAAACATATTATTCCTCTTATATGTTTATTAACAATTCATTATAATGAAACATCATTTGTAGAAATGTTTAAATTAATTGAAAATAATAAATATGTGTATAATATACTAATTGACCAAACTAAAAGTTGGTGGGGTAAATCAATAGATTCAAAAATAATAAAAATATTTATAAATATGTATATGAAGTATATGAAAGATGATAAAGAAACTAATCAGATTATTAGAACCGTCAAAGAACTATTTATGAAAAATATTAAAAATAATAGAGTATTATCTATGTTAATTGATAAATATTTAATTCCACAAGAATTAGAAAAGAAAAGTAATGCCGAAGTTTCTACATCATTCAAGTTGAGACAAGAAATGTTAGATAAAATACCTGTTGAATTCTGGACATCTATAAAGAAAGTGTTTGAACCATGTGCTGGTAAAGGTGGTTTTATTATAGATATAATTGATAGATTTATGATTGGTCTTAAGAATATTATTCCTGATGAAAAAGAAAGATATAAAATAATAGTAGAAGAATGTTTGTATTTTAGTGATATTAATCCTACAAACATATTTATCTGTAAATTATTGATAGACCCTTATAATGAGTATAAATTAAACTACAATGAAGGGAATACATTAGAGTTAGATATAAAAGAAAAATGGGGTATTGAAGGTTTTGATGCTGTTATAGGTAATCCACCATATCAAAAAAATTTTAATAACAAAAATGGAAGAGTAGGTGGTAGTAGTTTGTGGTCCGAATTTATGAATAATTTAATTAATAAAATATTTGATAATGGTCTATTATTATTTATTACTCCTTGTTCTTGGATGACTGGAAGTACAAATAAACAAAGTGGTAATTTATTAAAAGGTTTATTTCAAAAAAACACAGTTTTATATTTAGATATTGAAAAATGTAGTAAATATTTTAATGTTGCTTCAACATTTTCATATTATTTAATTAAAAAATCGTTTGAAGATACTGATTTTGAATGCGATACATATTACAAAAAAAATATTTATAAATCAAGTATAAAGCAAAGTGTTTTTAGACAATTATCAGTTATACCTAAATTATTTACAAATGACACTATAAATATAATTAATAAAGTTGAAAATAGAAATAATAATAAATTTAATTTTGAAAGAAATTATGAATTAGATATTAGAAGAAAAGAAAGATTTACAGAAAATGGAAAATATAATGTTAGACATAAAGTAGTTGATATTAGAAAAAGTAATTATTATCAAGAAAGTTGTATGAATAAACATAAGGTAGTTATTAGTATGCCTGGATATATAAAACCTTTATATGATTATGAGAGTGGATGTAGTGATGCTACATTGTTTCATATAACTGAAAATAAATTAGAAGCAGAAAATTTAATAAAACTTTTAAATTCAAATTTATACAAATTTATAATAAATAATTATAGAGAACTAACAGGATTAAATAATCATAAAAATATTAATAGATTATGTATATGTTATGCGGATGACCTATATAAAATATTTAATCTCACAAAAGAAGAAATTAAAATTATTGAAAATTCAATTTAAATATGGTATTATACAGTATTTTTCAATAAAATTTCAAAAAAATTATTTTATAAAAATGTTTAGCTATAGTATAATTATATTTATTTGTAAATTATTTACTTATTACATAAAAGACTTTTGGAAAGAATATATATAATATATACAAAAATATTATTTATCTACCATAAAAATTCTAAAGTAATTTATAAATATTTAATTTAACACATTTTTATATTATAATATTTTATAATGGAAGATAAAATAAATAATTTAGAAAAAAAAATTGATGAAATATATAAAAAATTAGATAATATAGAAAAAATTTTACAAAATGATATAAAAAATGAATGTAATAAAATGGGTGATCATATAGATTTTATAGAAAAAATATATGATAATGTAAAAGCACCATTAAATTATGTTATAGATAAAACAAAATATTTAGGAATTAAATAATATTATTTAATTATAAATGGAAATAAAAATTAATTTATTAGATATATATTTAGGAATAGATAAAGTAATAAATATTAATATTAAATATCCATCATTAATTAATTTTTTATTAATATTACTTGGAATAAAATATACACAATATATATTATATCCAAGTTGTATATATTATATATATAATAATATTGAAATAGAAGATTTACATTTATTATTACAATATAATTTTGATTCATCTGTAAAAGTATTAACTTATTTTGAGAAAATATGTGATAATATACAATTAACTCCAATTGTTAGAATTCAATTTATTATGTATTTTATTTTTACTATTCTAAATTTTTATCAATTAAAATTATATTATTATATTTTTACATTTATTATTGGATACAATATATATCCTTATTTATGTATTAATTTAAAAAATCCAAAAAATATAGCATTTATTGTTTATTTTTTTATGTTATTTATTTATTTGTTTGATTTAATTATAACATTTAATTTAACATTAAAAGTATGTAATTTATATAATGGATTATCATTAATTAAATTAGTTGATATATATACTATATTACGTATCTCTGCTAAATATAAATGGATATTTTGTTTAATAAATCTTTTTATATCTATTATTACTTTTGATGACTTAAATAATATATTATGGTTATTTATATTAACTGTTAAATTTTCATTTAGATACGATATAGATATATATTTAGAAATATTTTTTCAATATAATATTATGAATAAAATAAAAGATATATTATGGAATAGTTTAGGTTATTTACCATCATATGTATGGACAAGTTTAAAATCAAATTTATATTCATTATATAATAATCCAAAAGAATGGTATAATACTGAGGGTATAACATTTAAAAAAACAATTAATGATATTAATAGTAAAAAAATATTTATTAATAAATTTATAAAGAAACTAGAAAAATGTCAAAAAAATACTTTTACAATATTTATATCAAAATATTATTTTTTAATTCATTTTTTTATAATATTTATTACAACAATATCATTTATTAAAATAAACAAAATAAATAATTATTTCATAATATTTTTTATACCAATTACTTTTACACTAAATACTTATTATTATTCTATTTATACAAATATTAGTATTGACCAACGATTAACAAATATATTGTGGCAAATAGATAATTACACAAATGAAAAATTTAATGTTATTAAAAATATAATACAATCTATTTATACAACAAAATCAACAACAGGTGGGACATTAATTGGTGCAAGTACAGGAGGTATTATTGGTTATACACTTAGTTCATTTATATCTATTCCTTTAACTGGTGGAACATCACTTATATGTGCCGGTGTTGGTAGTTTATTATTAGGATATAAAAATTATTCAAAATCTAATTTAGATAAAATAATATTGGATAAATAAATGGTTATTTCATTTCTTGAATTTTTTTTACAATTTGTTGTTCTTTGTTATGTGCTTTCTTCCTGTTTTTTTTCATTGTTTTCTTTGATGTGGTTATGTATTGGAGAACGATTGATGTGATCGATTCACAAAAACAACGCTTTAAGTGTGTCGCGAAAACATGATTCATCTCACGCCCCATCTTCCATTGTTGTATGGATGGTGGTCGTTGTTGTGGTGGTCGTTGTCGTGGTGGTGATATAAATTGTGGAGCACAAAATTGACGGATCATACCGTCAGGAAATGTGACAATTCGATGTGTCTCCCTCCTTCTAGAAGAAAAAAAAGTTTCAATTTTGTATGTTGGCACATTTAAATTTGGTTGTTCTTGTTTGAATGGAACCCAATTATTGTTCCATAAATACAGGTAAACGGTAGTCTTGTTTGACATTGAAATGTAATCATTATATGATAAATATGTTAATATAATAAAAAATCAATTTTTTATTATACTAAACTAACAATGTATCCATTATACATCGTCCCCAGGTGTCTTCGTTCATACAATAGTTAATTTAACTAGACTATAGACATAGATCATATAGTTAATTAAATTAGACTATAGACTTCGTTCGCTTTCTATTTAGGCATATAGAAATGTATCTAGAACTAAGACTATTAATAATACATATAATATAGTTTTTCAAATATTTAAAAAATCAATTTTTTAAAATTGGTTGATAAATATAACCACATTGAATATATATTTATAATGAAATATTAATGATATTAGTATTTGATTATAATGGTTATTGGTCAGATCTAGTTTATGTTTTACAACATGTTGGATTAAAAATATTTGTTTTACAACAAATAACTCCAACTGTATTAAATCATTTAGATGAAAAAGATATTATTTTACCTATTGGAATAAAATCTCAGATAGAATTAAATAAATATTCTAAATACAAAGAAAAATTTTTAATTAATAAGGAAAAAATATATGAAATATTAGATGATAAAATTCTTTTTTACAATTTTATTTCTCAAGAAAAAATATTAGATAATTCAGTAATTAAATTAATACCAACATATAATAATTATACAGGTTATAATATGATCAGAAAAGTATTATTAAAAGAAAGAAATCAATGTGCTGCTAAAGGACATATAATAAAAAATAATTATATTAATGAAATTGTTGATGAATATAAAATAACACATCAAATTCAAGATATTATAAATATTAAAAAAGTATATAGTATTAGTTTTTTATGTTATAAAGGATTATTAATAAAATCACTTAATTTTATAAAACATGGAAATATTGAAAATTCACATATAAATTCAAATGTAGATTTAATTATAAAAGATACTAAAAAAGTATTTACAGATGTGATTCAAAATATAGTAAAAAAATTAAAATTAAGTGGTATTCATGAAATAGAATTTATAAAAGATAAAAATGGAACAATATATTTAATGGAATTTAATCCAAGAATTGCTGGAACATTAAAATGTTTTTGTAATAATGAATCACCATTTGTAAATGAATTAATTATTAGTTATTGTAATATTATATCTAATGAAGATTTAGTTAAAAATAATGTATCAAAATTATATGGTACATATTTAGGAAAACTAAATAAAAAATATGAAGTTTGTAAATGTGGTATTGTTACATTAGATTAAACTGAAATAAACTCATTCTCATTGTATTATTTGATATATCTTTTATTTTATCAATTTCATCAATAAATTTTATATTAGATAAACTATTCATTACAATATCATAGAATAAATTTTCATCAGAAAATTCATTAATTAATAAGGTATTTGTTTTAATAAAATTATTTATATTATATAACAAACTAGTTTTTATTATGTAATATGAAAAAACACTTGTTCTCTGATTTATTTGCCCATTAAAATGTTTTAGTATTTTTGCTGTTTGATATAATGAAAATGAAGTTTCATTATATAGTATCCATTTAAATAAATCATAATAATTATTTAATCTTGTTTTTGATAACAATATTTTTGCAATAAACATACTGTGTAATATAATTGTCCATATTTCTGTATATGCTTCGTTTGGTATAACATTTCCTTCTATATTAAATTTATCTTTTATTATTTTACCTATTCTCATTGTATTATCTATATCATATGAAAATAAATGTATTAACTCATGTATTAATACTTTATATACTTCTTCATGTCTCCAAATAGTAATATATTCTCTATTTCTAGTAGATCCTGAATTAACATGATTTTTATTTAATATTAATTCATCATTTAATTTCTTTTTATCTGGTAATAAATATATTGTTATAAATACTTGTTTTTGAGTATTATGAATACTATGCAACCATTTATATATTAAAATTATTTTATTAACATCTACTAACAAATCATTATAATATATATTAATTTCAACATTATCAAATTTAATAAAATATTTTTTATCTAATTTTTTTATTTTATTATGTATATCATCAATCATAAACATATTTTTACTAATATTTATATTATCAACATTTTCTTTTATAATATCTATTTCACCTATATTAATACTATTTAGTTTTTCTAATAAACTGTTTAAATAATTATTATTATCTATTTTTTTAATATTTTGATTTTTTATTAATTTATTTATTATACAATAATTTTCAATTGTATCTTGACAAAAAAATTGATTTACTATATTCATATTATATTATTATTTAATATTAAAAATGACAATTAATTCATTATTAAATTCTATAGAATCATGTCATAAAAATATTATATATATTAAAAATAAAATTTATAAAGAAATTAATAATTATAATAATCTATTTATAAATTTATCACTTGAAAATTTAAATTTAGAACAACAAAAATTAATAAAAGATATTGTTTTAGAAATATATAACCAAATAAAAAATGGTAAATTTAAATTAAAATTTGATTTACAATATACTAATCCTGCTAGATATTCAACTAATCCTGGTTCTCCCCTTAATTTTTTATCTGATGATGGACATAAATGGTTTAATAATTTAGGTTTTGAAACTAAAAATATTATTGATTGTTGGCAAAAATCATCTAGTTGTGATTTTGGATGTAATGGTGATGGAATATGTTATATATTAATTGATTGGTCTAATAAAAAAAATATATTAAATAGAGGTTTTAATGCTAGTATATGCTATGAATTGTCAAATATTGTTAATAAATATAATAATTTACAATTTATTTCTTTTTTGGAGAAAGATAATCAGTAACAAATGATAAAACCTTCTCTTTTTTAATTAAATTTAATAATTCTTTTTTATCAACATCATGGGTTTTTTTATCTTCACCTTTCTGGATTGTTACAATATATTTATTTTTATCATCTTTATTAAGTTTTCCCTCAACTTTTAATACAACTTTATTGTCTGTTTTGTTAATATGTAAATATTTAAAAAAAAATCCTTTAGAAGAATCTTTTAACGTCTCTTTGTGAATAATTAATTTTTTATTCTCGGTTACTTTATTTGTTTTTTCATGTAAAAATAATTCTGAACTCATATAATATATTATTATATAATATTTTTTTTATATAAAAAAAAATTTATTATTTATAGTAGTTATGATAATTTTAATAATAATATCATTATTATTGTATTTTACATATAAATATATTACTATATTTATAAAATATATTTATAATATTATTTTATATAATGAATATTATAATTTAGATAAATTTTACAATATGATTGATGAAATATTAAATAATGATATAAAATATCCCTATAATTATTTTTTAAATCCTTTAACTGAAAAATATTGGACCATAAATGAAAATATATTATTATACAATTATCTAAAAAATGATAAATTATTAGCAAAAAGATGTTTTGTTTATTTAAAAAAAATAAAATATTTACATAAAGATATTATTAGTCTAAAAATTGGTTTTAAAAATAATAAAAAAAAATATTTAAACTTAAAAAGAGAATTTATAACTGTTAAAACACAATTGAAAGCTAAAAGTAAAAAATTAAACTTTTTAACAAGTAAATTTGATTATACACCTAAACATCTAAAATTTGATAAAATATTAAATGATGAAATAATTGAAATAAATGTTATTGAAGACCATTACAATGAATTTAAATCAAAAAATATATTATATGATGATTTAGATGATAAAAAAATTAATAAATTTGGTTTGGATCAAATAATAAAATCAATATTAGGTTTCTTAAATGGAGATGGAGGTAATTTATATATTGGTGTGGAAGATAATGGTTATATTTCAGGTGTTGAGTTTTATAATAGAAATCATTTAGATAATTTTATGAAACAAATAGACAATACATTAACAAATGTAAGACCAGTTATTATAGATAAATTTTATGATTATGAGTTTTGGAAAAAAGGAAAATTTATTGTTATTGTTATTAGAGTTAAAAAACAATATGAACCTAAGAAAAGATATATAATAAATGGATCAAAATATTTGTATGTTAGAATGCATACATTAACTAGAAAAATTGATATAAAAAATTGATATTTTTATATTATAAAAAATAAACAAAATATATTAAAAAATGTATAAACAAACTACTTACACAGATTGTACAATAAATATTAATGACAAACAATATCATTTACATAAAAACTTTATATCTGATAAATCACAATTAATTGGTTCTCAATTAAATAATACAAATAATTTAGTATTAGAAGATATTAGTGAATATAATTTTCAAATTATATTAGATTTCTGTTATACACAAAATACAAAACAAATAAATAACAATAATATATTTACAATTCTAACTTTTTCAAACAAATACAAAATAAAAGATTTAGAAAAATTTTGTTTAAATTATATTTTTAGTAATTTAGATATTATATCAATTGATATTTTAGATAAATATTGGTATATTTTAAAAAATACAAACATAAAAATTATCATAAACTATATGATATTAAATATTAAAATTAAAAATTTATTTACCAAAATAAATAGTTTAGAAAATTTTGAATTAAAAAAAATATTATTTAGTATAATAGATGAACAAAGAAATATAAATTTATTAAATAAACATAATAATAATTTATTTAGTAAAATTAAAAGTATTTATATGTGAAATGAACAGATAATAAACATATGGTTGATAGAAAACAACCCCACAATGTATCCGTTATAACCATACTTAATTTATATTTTTTAAATATACTATAATTTGTTCCATGATATACTCCATACATTGATAAACCAATAATTATACCATATTTTATTATATCAACAATATTCTTATTTATTACTGAACTCCCTAAATATGTTATCACAAATGCCATCAATAAATATGTTAATATTGCTGGAACTTTTCTGAATTCTAATTTTTCTGATTGTATTTCGTATATCTGATTTCCAAAATTAGTTTTATTTATATAACCTAACCAAATAAAATCTAATAATAATATTACTATTAATATTATTATATATGATTTAATAAATTCTTTCGTATTCATATATATTTATTTTATATTTTATTTAAAATATTCTTTGTACAATGGATGTCCAATAAACTCTTCCCATTTATTTCGTATTTCTTCATTTGCCATTATATTTGCTTGTTTTTTGTAGTTTGTTATTTGATGTGATAACCAGGAACCTATAACTTTGATATCTTTATCTTTACTAAATGATGATGGTCTCTGTTTGTTTTCATCAATATACTTTTTAACTTCATTTAAATTATTAATCCATTGCTCCTCATTACTTACAAAATATTCTTTATACAATGGATGTCCAATAAACTCTTCCCATTTCTTTCGTATTTCTTCATTTGCCATTATTTGTGCTTGTTTTTTGTAGTTTTTTATTTGAGTTGATAACCAGGTACCCATAAATTTGACATCTTTATTTTTACTAGTATTTGATGGTTTCTGTTTGTTTTCATCAATATACTTTATAACATTATTCAAGTAATTATCCCATTGCTCCTCATTACTTACAAAATATTCTTTATACAATGGATGTTCAATAAACTCTTCCCATTTATTTCGTATTTCTTCATTTGCCATTATACATGCTTGTTTTTTGTAGTTTGTTATTTGAGTTGATAACCAGGAACCTATAAATTTGACATCTTTATTTTTACTAGTATCTGATGGTCTCTGTTTGTTTTCATCAATATACTTTTTCACATTATTCAAGTTACCATCCCATTTATCATCATTACTTACAAAATATTCTTTATACAATGAATGTCCAATAAACTCTTCCCATTTCTTTCGTATATCTTCATTTTCCATTATATATGCTTGTTTTTTGTAGTTTGTTGTTTGATTTGATAACCAGGAACCCATAACTTTGACATCTTTATCTTTACTTTTTTTTGATGGTCTCCGTTTGTTTTCATCAATATACTTTATAACATTATTCAAGTCATTATTCCATTGCTCCTCATTACTTACAAAATATTCTTTATACAATGGATGTCCAATAAACTCTTCCCATTTATTTCGTATTTCTTCATTTGCCATTATACATGCTTGTTTTTTGTAGTTTTTTATTTGTTGTGATAACCAGGAACACATAACTTTGATATCCTTATTTTTACTATGCTTTGATGGTCTCCGTTTGTTTTCATCAATATACTTTATAACATTATTCAAATAATTATCCCATTTATCATCATTACTTACAAAATATTCTTTGTACAATGGATGTCCAATAAACTCTTCCCATTTATTTCGTATTTCTTCATTTTTCATTATATGTGCTTGTTTTTTGTAGTTTGTTATTTGTGTTAATAACCAGGAACCTATAAATTTGATATCCTTATCTTTACTTTTTTCTGGTGGTCTCCGTTTGTTTTCATCAATATACTTTTTAACATTATTCAAGTAATTATCCCATTGCTCCTCATTACTTACAAAATATTCTTTATACGATGGATGTTCAATAAACTCTTCCCATTTATTTCGTATTTCTTCATTTGCCATTATATATGCTTGTTTTTTGTAGTTTGTTATTTGATGTGATAACCATTTACCCATAACTTTGATATCCTTATCTTTACTATGCTGTAATGGTCTCTGTTTGTTTTCATCAATATACTTTTTCACATTATTAAGTTTATATTTCCATATTTCGCATCTATTTATTAGAACACCTAAACTATCAAATATTAGTGTATATTTTAATTCAATATCATTTTCCAAATCTTCATTATCATCATCATTAGTATTTTTATTTATGTTTATGTATCCATTAATATTTTTATTTTTAAAAGATTCTTTAATTCGATAATCATTTTCAGCAATAATTCTAATAAAATTATTTATATCATTAAAATTTGAATTTGATGAGAAGGGTAATATAATATTAGCTATTTTTTTTGATTCATGTTTTCTTAGTGTTCTACCAACTATTTGAATAATATTTGTTTTATTAGAAGGCATATGAATAAAACATACACCTTTAGTTATGGGTGCGTTGAATCCTTCAATTAGTATTCTAACATTAACAAGAAAAGGTAGATCCCCATTTTTATATTCATTTAATATTTTAATTCTATCTTTTTTTGTAGTATTACAGTCAATATATTTTGAACAATTAGGTAGAATATTATTCATTAACTCATTAATTCTTTTACCTTCATTTTGTGAATTACAATAAAAAATAATATTTCTATAATTTTTTATAATATATTCACAAATATTTCTGTTAGTTGGATCGTCTGAAAAAATAGGGATATTGATGGTATAATCACATAAATATTTTTGATTAATCATATCTCTAATATCTTTTTTGTAAAAAGTTGTATCTTTTATTTTATCAATAGTAGCAGACAAATAAATATTATTATTATATTCTTGTAAATTATATATTTCATCTATGTAAGAAGATTTAAATTCATCGGATGTTTCTGAATCATCATCATTACAATATAAAAGAGGTTTATGTATATGATGTGCTTCGTCAATGAATATTTTATCAAAAGTATGAGCATATTGTTTAATAATATTTATACTGTTATAAACACATATACAAATATTTTTATTAGGATTAAAAGCATTATTATTATCACCAATACATTGAATATTATTTTTCAAGTTAGGGAATATATTTATAATTTCAGTTTTTAACTGATCCATTAAAATAATTCTAGGAACAAGAATAAGATATTTATTATTTAAATTTAAAGAATGTATGATAACAACATTTTTTCCACTACCAGTAGGCAAGCAAATAACAGCATTATCATTTTTTTTAATAATATTGATTGCTTCAATTTGATAATCTCTTAATATTATTTTTTCATTATCATTTAAATTTAATTTAGGAGGATTTAATAAAAGATTTTCACAATAATTTAATAATTCTTTTATTGGATAAGGTTTGTCAATAAATATATTTTTTTTAAATAATAGATTTTTAGATAATGAACATTCACTATTTCTAGTAATAATTAAATTATTCCATCGAATATAATTTGAATCATTATTATTATCTAAACAACTTGAAAAAAATGTGGCACAATCTTTCCAAGTTAAATTATTTTTTCTTAATTTACATTGAACAATAGTATCTTGTAAATTACAACAATCAATACCGGTATCATCATATGATAAATTATGTTTTTCTTTAAAATTTGGGTCAATATCTTCATAACAATAAAATTGTTTATTATATTCATCAGTTAATTTAATACAAGAAAAGTATTCAAATATTTTCCATAAATCATTATTATCAAATTCTTTTTTACCAGATTTTTGTAAATCTATATATCTTTTTGAAATTTCATAATTATATATATTTTTCATAGTAATATATATAATTATGAAATTACAATTATAATAAAATATTTTCAATTTTAAGCAGAAATATCTATTTTTGCCATATTTTCATCTCTTCTACGGGACTTTCTACGGACAGAATTACTATTTTTTAATTGTTGTTGTCTCATAATAGTTTCTAATATTTCTTGTGAATTAGAAGGTTTTTGTAAAACTTTTTCACTATCTGATTCTTCTTTTTCTTGTTTCATTTTATTTAATTTTTCTTCATACATTCTTTTCATTTCTTCCATTTGTGCATTATTATTATTATTATTATTATTATTTTGTTTCATTAATTTTTGTAATAGATCAGGATTGTTATTTAATACATTTTCTAATCCAGGACCATTAAATAATGTTTTACTCAAATGGAATTGGACAGCACTACTAGATAACATCATTAATAGTTTAATTTCAGGAGCAACTTTCTTTCCTTTGCTTCTATATTTTTCATATAATTCACCTAGAACATCGTTATAAGAATCAATATCACAGTTTATATTTTCAGTCCAACCTTTTAATTTAAAATCAAATGGGTCATACTGATCATTAAGGAATTCAATAGCAGAAACAGCATTCATTAAAAATCCTTTTGCTAACTGAACACCATTTTTTTTATCTTTTGATGCTTTTTTTAATTCATATTCGAATCTAATTTCATAAAAATCGTCATCTAATGTATATTTTTTAGAAAATCTAATTTGATCACTCATCTCGTCAATTTTAGCTAATAATTTAATTTTTTCAACAAATTCTTCATCAGGAGTCATTTCTTCTTCACCTGGTTTCATATATTTTCTTCTAGGATTATATGATTCATATTTATTTTCAGTTTGTTTAGGTGAATATTTAGGAGAAGGTTTAGGAGAAGGTTTAGGAGAAGGTTTAGGAGAAGGTTTATGAAAATGTTTAGGTGATGGATTAGGTGATGGATTAGGTGTACGAATATGTGCACTATGAGGTTCATCAACAGAAGTTTCTGAATCAATATTTAAATTTTTATTTTCAAAATTAAAAGATTTAATACTTTCTTTATCACTTTCTTCGTTATCAATTTCTTCAATAACAGGATCTTCTTCAATTATATCTTGAATTTTTTGTTTATTTTCTAATGCGGCAAAACCCATATCTGTATTAGTAGTTTTTAAATCATTTGATTGATTACTCATTTATATAATAATTAATTAAAGTTTTTTTTTTATATATACGCAATTATTTTTTATATATTTTTATATTCCTCAATTTGTTCAAAACTTTCAGTTATTTTACTATTATTAATATTATTCATTACTAAAATAAAAATTATAGATAATATAACAGAATATGTGATATTAATATTAATATTTGCAATAATGATAAATAAAAAAATTAATCGGAAGAATGTAAGTGTTAGTAAATAATTTAATAAAAAATTAATATCAAATAATAATCTTGGACAACTTATTGAATTTGAATATAATATTATAAACAAAAATGTTAATATAAAATAATTCATTAATTTATATTATATTATATAAAAAAAATTAAAAATAAAATATATTTTCTCACCTAATTTTAATAAGAATGTATGCAAATATAAATGAAGCATGGAATACAACTTCTATTTTTCCTGAATATAACAATGATTATACATCTGAAATACATCCATCATCAAAAATGATGGGAACAGATATATCAGAATCTAAAAAAGAAAATGAAGAAATATATGAACATTTTAATATTAATGAAACAAAAAGTTGCGATTATTATTTAAATCATGTAATGAATTGTTCTAAATGTTATAATTATATAACAAGAAATCATAATAATAATTTTTTAACAAATGATGTAAAAGAAATTATTATTGTTGTTTTAATTGGAATAATTCTTATATTTATAATAGATTTATTTGTTAAAAGTTTAAAAAAAAATTAATCATTTTTAGAAACATTTAAATCCCAAGTTATAAAAAACAAATTTGGTTTAAAAAAATTATAAATAATAGGTTCTTGATCTAATTTAGATTTTAAATATTCAGCACATTCTTCAATATCAATTGGTGGGTAACCAACAATTATTTTTGGTATTAAATACCAACAAAATAATTTATTAGTTTTAGATATAATATTAATTTTATTATAACATTCTTTTCTAACTTGATCATAAGTTCTTTTTCTTGAATCTGCTACTTTTTTATTTGCTGAATGTAATTTTTTTAAATTTAATTTATCCATAATATAATTATGTATAGATTTTATTTTTATAAATAATTAATTTAAAACTTTTAATAAATTTTTCAGCAGTTTCATATCCTTTTAAAAAAAACTTTTTTTTTTCATTATTTGTTAATTCAAAATTAACCATATTCGTTTTACCCATATTTACATAAATTGTATTATTTATATATTTTTTTTTATTTATAGGTTTAAATAAACAATTAAGAATACTTATAATATAAGTTTCTATATTACTAATAGTTTCACATTTACAACGATTATCTAAATATACTCCTATAGTTCTATCTATATTTTTAGTTATTTTTATTGGATAATTATTTGTTAAACCACCATCAACAAACAATTTATTTTTATATTGAATATTTGTAAAAATAAATGGGATTGCTACAGACATTCTAATTGCCATATATATAGACAAATCAGGTTCATTTTCATAATTAAAATAATAAGTTTTATTATCATTTAAACAAGTAGCAGTAATAATTAATTTTTTATTATATTTTTCATATAATTCTTTAAAAGTAATATTTTCATTCCCAGTTTTATAACTTAATAATTTCTTAATTAAAATAACTAAATTATTTCCATTATCTAACCCATATTTAAATATTAAATTACTAATGTCAATATTTCTTAAAACAGACATATTGAAATTATAAATAAAATCATATAATTCTTGTGCTTTATAACCAACTGCTAACATTGACCCTATTAATGAACCAATTGATGAACCAATATATGTATCAATATCTATTAAATTATTTTCTTCTAAATATTTAACAGCACCTAAATGTGTAATTCCTCCTATACCTCCTCCACTTAATACTAATGTTGTGTATTTCATTTAAATAATAATATTATTATTTATTTATATTAACTATTCTTTTTTCAATCTTATTATCTTTATTTTTTACCCATATTTCTTTTTTATTTACTTGATATATACCTATATTTTTATCTAATGTATTTAATAATTTTGTATTTGTTGCATTTGCCATACCAGGTACTGCTAATTGAAACAATCGCATTTTTTACTTCTCAATTTCATCTTTATAATTTTTACTCGATTGTTTTGCACCATCTAAATTAGGTACGCCTGAATTATCACTTGCAAATTTATCTGAAGATATTAATGAACTTATATCAAATAAATTTCTATATTTCCCTCTTATTTCCATACATAAATAATAATACATAACATCTTCTGGATAAATATCATATTTTTCATTACTATCAAAATAACCTATTGAATTATTAGACATTATATATATATATATCTATATATATTTTTTTATAATATGTATAGATATATTTAATTGATATAAATAATTATTATTATATTTCATCTTAAAATATATTTTATCACCCATAATTATGTCAATTGTTTTTGAACAATATATTCACAATTTGTATCATCACTATATCTTATTTTTAATGAATTAACCACATTGGAACTATATAATATTATACTATTATATGTCATCCATTCTCCATCATTTAAATTATATTCATAATCTATTTCTGTATCAGTTGGTTGTGTTATATTTATTACTATACCATTTACTTTTAAATCTTTATATGTAAAATTATATGTCGCTATTATATCTTCACAATCTTCTTTTTTTGTTAATTCAAATGATTTTTCAACTACACATCCATAAATATCAGTTACTTTTAATGTATATATTCCAGATACAATATTATCATCAATTAATAATTTTTCAGAATTTTTTGTAAAATTATTTGGACCACACCAATTATAACTTTCTATATCAAAACTACTAAATACTATAGGTGTTATTTCATCACCATTTTTAACTTCAATATCATTAATATCATTTACACTTAAATCACAATTAACTAATGTTAAATTATTTTCTATATCTAATGGTATTGTTACTATATTTCTTGAACAATTACTTTTAATTACTTTAACTTTAAATGGATCAAAACATAAACTATATGATATATTATAAATATTACATATATCTGTGTTTATAAAATATTTTAAATCAATGTTCATCCAACCACAATATTCTTTTATTATTATTGTATTTTCATCAGTTGATAATAAAAAATTAAAATTTCCATTAGATGCTTTTATATTTATACTTCCTATCATTTTTTTAATAATATTTTCTAATTCAAAACTATAATTTATACTATAAATAAATTTTGATATTTTTATTTTTATTATTATTATGTTATCTTTCTCCATACTAAATGGATTTTCTATTTTTATATCATATTTTTTTCAATCGAATATAAATAATTATTTTTTATTATAAAACATATTTTTTCAATATCTAAAAAATAATTATTTATATTTCCTTTAGATGGTATAGTTATAATATTATTATTTTTTATTTTAATACTCATTATATTTTATATTATATAAAATAATAATTTATGGTTGTTATAATTCTTTTTCTAATAATGATAATATATCATTTTTATGTGTTTTAACAATATAATCATTATATTTTTTTATAAAATTATTTATAAAATTATATCCACATACTACTTCTTTTAATGTTTTACTACCCATTATTATAATAGATCCTGTATGAAATACTATTATGGTTGTTATTTTATTATTTTTATATTCTTTTTTTATTATAACACTTGAATGCTTACAACTTTCATATGTACTTGGTATTTTTTCTTCATTTAATTTTTCATGTAATATATCTCTATTATATTCAATATCTTCTTCTAATTTAAAATTACTAACTATATTATTTATTTGTATATCTGATATACATATATTTTTAATATCATCTACAAATTTTATATTCTCTATAATATTATTATTTTGATGATATATATATGTATTCTTTAATAATTTTAATAAAAAATATAAAGATTTTTGTATATCTAACTCTTTTTCACATCCTGCTAATTTTATTTTTCCATTCTTAAATATAAATATATTTATTAAATTATCACCTGTATTTAATATTAATGTAACCTGATTATAAAATACACCATCATTCTTTTTCTTTTTCTTTTTCTTACCATATTTATTATATAATGAATCTAATTCACTTAATTCTTCTTTTTTTTTTCCAAGTTTTTTTAAACATAAATTATTCTTATCTAAATTTACATAGTCAAATATCTTCTCATAATCAATAGATATTTTTCCAAAATTTACCATTAAT
>Ga0213866_10000827_pt1 | contig 24137 bp, 17 predicted proteins | sample PICome_11_FD_160079 | JGI IMG/M metagenome (GOLD analysis project Ga0213866, IMG submission 160079) | Coastal seawater microbial communities near Pivers Island, North Carolina, United States - PICO284 | ecosystem: Environmental > Aquatic > Marine > Coastal | place: USA: North Carolina...
GATGGCAATATCAGCGCCTCCGGTGTAACCAATTTGCGCGAAGAGATCACCGCAATCCTCACTCAGGCCAGTGCTGAAGATGAGGTGGTGGTTAAACTGGAGAGTGCTGGCGGCATGGTGCATGCCTATGGATTGGCTAGCAGTCAGTTGGATCGCCTGCGACAGCGCGATATCAGCCTAACTGTCTGTGTCGATAAGGTAGCCGCCAGTGGTGGCTATATGATGGCCTGTGTTGCCGATAAAATTCTTGCCGCACCGTTTGCCATTGTCGGTTCAATTGGCGTGGTAGCACAGATGCCCAATTTTAATAAACTACTGAAAAAACACGATGTAGATTACGAAGTTCTCACCGCCGGTGAGCACAAACGCACCCTGACGTTGTTTGGCGAGAATACCGACAAGGGCCGCCAGAAATTTGTTGAAGACTTGGAGGAAACCCACAGTCTGTTTAAAGACTATGTCGCCGAGCGTCGCCCTCAGGTAGATATGGCTAAAATTGCCACGGGTGAAGTCTGGTATGGTACTAAGGCAGTAGATTTAGCCTTGGTCGATGCGTTAAAGACCAGCGATGAATATCTAATGCAGCGTGTCGAAGATGCCGATGTCTTCGAGGTCAGTTACAAAATTAAACCCAAGTTACACCAGCGTCTGGGAATGGCTGCAGAGCAGAGCGCCGATCGTCTATTGGTAAAGTGGTGGAATCGCTTTACCAATAACACAAACAGACACTTCTAGTCCCTGCGCAATTTATCACTGACGGCAATTGGGTTGGGGAAGTTAAATACCACGATATAGCTGGAGATTAAAAAGGTAATAATCGCCGCCGCCTGAATCAAGTGGGAGGCATTGTTGCCAATCAGTTGCAAATTAAACGCCATATAGGCAATTAACAGGGAAAACTCGCTGTTCTGTCCCAGTCGGAAGCCGATATCCCAAGACAGGTCATTGCGCTCACTGTGCGAGCGCAACAGATAGCGGTAGGTAATCGGTTTGATAGAGAGCATAGCGATGGCCAGTACTGCGGCTGGTAGCGCCACTTCGGGTAGCAACGATAAATCGAAACCGCCGCCGAGGGAGAAAAAGAATAGGATTAGGAAAAAGTCCCGCAACGGTTTTAAGTTGAGGGCAATATATTGGGCTATAGGGCTGGTGGCCAGGGAGATGCCGGCAATAAATGCCCCCACTTCTCTTGATAGACCCACGATTTCTGCCACTTCTGCCACACCCATACACCAGCCGATAGCCAGCAGGAACACATACTCACCCATCCGGTCAAAGCGGGTAAACAGCGGCTGCAGTAGATAGCGCACCAGCAGTATGGCGCCGCCGAACAGCAGGGGTAGGGCGATCAAGCTAATACCGAAGTCGATAACATTGCCGCCGGTTTTGCCCACCGATAGCAGCACCAACAATACAAAAATCGCCAAGAAATCCTGCATCAGCAGCATGCCCACCATCAGTTCGCCCGAGTGCTTGTGATGCAGTGCAGTGGTGGGTAGCAATTTGATGCCAATTATGGTGCTGGAGAACATCATCGATGCCCCTATAATCAGGCATTCAGTGGGCGAGTAATTAAACAGATAGGCAACCAGCAGGCCCAGTAATCCAAATAGTAGTGAACTGAAAAGGCTGATATGTGTGACCTCTCGCAGTACACGCAACAGTGCCTGAGGCTGCATATCTAAGCCCAACAGAAACAGCAGAAAGGCGATGCCAATGGTCGAGATATCCGAGATTAGCTGCACATCGGTAACCCAGCCAAGTCCATGAGGGCCTATTAGGGCGCCCAGCGCTATATAGGCAACCAGAAGGGGCTGACGACCAAATAAGGCAATGGAGGCGAGCAGGGCACCGCCGCTAAACACGAGAAAGAATATTTGAAATATAGGCTGTTCCATAAAATAAACCTTACGCTGATAGCTGATGGCGCTTCCGATCAAAAGGTTGAGACAGTGTTTAGTTGGCCGACCTTGAAAAACTGTCTAGCTGACTGTTGGCTCAAACTAGCTCAGCTCACCCTAAATTAGCTAAAACAGTGGATTATTACTAGTAAAAAATCATGTTGGAGAGGATTAATTGGAAATTAATCCTCCAAGGGGTAGTTGCGAAATATAGGACTTTTTGGCGTACTTAGGTGCGAAATGTTAGCGCCGCTTAAATAGAGGCGCTGGTTGTTCGACACTGCTCTGGTAGGCCTCTGAGAAGTCTTGCAGTGAGGCCGCCGATTCGGCGAGGTCGATACCGCTTAATTGAAAGCTATTGAAGCCGCACCCTTTGAGCAAATAGAGTTGATCGCGGAGAATATCCCCAGTGGCCCGCAGTTCACCTCGATAGTTGTACCGCTCCCGCAACAGGCGCGCCAGCGAGAAGCCGCGACCATCGGCAAACTTGGTGAAGGCAATGGCGATCAGAGGCAGCTCTAGGCACTGGCTGGGAATGTCCTCTAGTTCAGTATCAGTATCGAGTAAGATGCCGATATTGCCGCTGTGCTGGGGCAGCTGTGCATCGAGCTGATGCCACTGGGTAAGGGTCAACAATAAATCGCCGGAGGTTGGCAGTGACACTAGATCGCCGTCGACAGTTTGCCAGCTATCAGCAACAACGCCGCCGTCTTTAAGAAGTTGGGCCATAGACTCGCTCCTTAAATTTGTCTATACCTATACGCCGGTAGGTGCTGAGAAAACTCTCCTCGTCCAGACGGTTTTCCACATAGACATCGAGAACTTTTTCAATGCCGTCGGTAACTGCCTCACGGGAGAGAGAGGGGCCGAGAACCTTGGCCAGAGAGGCGTCTTTGCCGGCATTGCCGCCCAGCTGAATTTGATACCACTCCTGTCCCTTCTTATCCACGCCCAAGATGCCAATTTGGCCCACATGGTGATGCCCACAGGCGTTCATGCAGCCGGAGATATTCAGCTCTAGATCGCCGAGGTCATAGACATAGTCAAGATCTGAGAACTTGCGCTGAATGGCTTCGGCTACTGGAATTGATTTGGCATTGGCCAGGGAGCAATAATCACCACCGGGACAGCAGATCATATCATTGATGGTGCCAATACTAGGTGTTGCCAGGCCCGTCGCTTTGCTCTGTTGCCAGAGTTCAAATAGATCTGATTTGATTACATCAGTAAGTACGATATTTTGATTGTGGGTAGAGCGCACCTCGCCGAAGGAATAGCGATCGGCGAGATCGGCAATGATCTCCAGCTGTCGGTCTGTGACATCGCCCGGCGCTACACCCGCCGGTTTAAGGGAGAGGGTTACCGACACGTAGCCGGCTTGACGCTGGGCTCTGGTATTGCGTTCGAGCCATCGTGAGAAGGCTGGGTTATCTGCAGCTAGCGCATCGACTTGTCGCGTAAGCTGTTGATCGTCCACGGACTGATAATTGGGGGCGGTGAAAAAGCCTTTAACACGATTTATTTCATTGTCAGTCAGGGTGCTGGGGCCCTGTTTAAGATGTTCCCATTCCGCTTCGACCCGCTGGGCGAATACCTCAGCAGTCCATGCCCGCACGAGGATCTTGATTCGCGCTTTGTATTTGTTGTCGCGGTTTCCATAGCGATTGTAGATGCGCAAAATCGCATCCAAATAGGTCAGCAAGTGTTGGGCTGGGAGAAACTCTCTAATAGAGGAGCCAATCACTGGCGTTCTGCCCAAGCCGCCGCCGACATACACATGAAAGCCCAGCTCCCCATCACTGTTTTTAACTAGCTGCAGGCCGATATCATGGAACATAAAGGCGGCGCGATCCTGTTCCGACCCACATACCGCTATTTTGAATTTACGCGGCAAGAATGCAAACTCGGGGTGCAGTGTCGACCATTGGCGAATAATTTCACACCAGGGACGAGGATCTTCGATTTCGTCGGCGGTCACGCCGGCAAACTGATCGCTGGTGGTATTGCGAATGCAGTTTCCGCTGGTCTGAATAGCGTGCATTTCAACACTGGCCAGCTCCGCTAGGATATCCGGTACCTGCTCTAGCTGAGGCCAGTTTAATTGGATATTCTGGCGGGTGGTGAAGTGCACATAACCTTTGTCATAAACCCGTGAAATCTCCGCTAATTTGCGCAGTTGGGTGCTGGACAGCATGCCGTAGGGGACCGCTATTCTGAGCATCGGTGCCAGTCGTTGAACATAGAGGCCGTTTTGCAGTCGCAGGGGCAGAAATTGCTCCTCGGTGATCTCTCCAGCCAGGTAGCGCTGAGTTTGATCGCGAAATTGTGAAACTCGCTCATCAACTATCTTCTGGTCAAGGTGGTCGTATCTATACATGGTGTGGTATGACAGCTGCTCTAAAAATTGGCCGCTATCATACAGATTCCCTCAGTTCATTTAAATTACTATTTATTTTGAATGTCTCTGGTCTATCTTACATAGCAAAAGTTAGCATCTCTGGGTGGAGAGTGAGACAGATGATGTTAATGCTCGGAGCGAGAGAGACAGTTGACTAAATGCTTGATAAAATGCGCGCCTTCAGATTCGGTGGCCGCCGGTTAGGGCGCCAAAAATCTCAAATTACAGACTTTTTTAAGGGTATATTTCGATGACTGATTCAAACGACCAGGATAGGGGCGACTCTATCGCCGATGCTATAGCTGCTGTGGCCGTGGTTACAATTATTGTGGTGGCTGTGGTCTACTGGCTGACGACAGTCTAGGATTCTGATGACAGTTAATACCGGCAATAATCGCGCCTCAGCGCCCTCTGATATAGTTGTAGAGGCCGATATCAGCGCTGTTGTGTCCGAGGATCTCAGGTCAATAGTACAGCGCCATCTCAATCAAGTGCCCAATAGCGTTGAGCTATCAGCTGCCGAGCAGGAGACCATTCGACAGCAAATCAAACAGTTGCTGCGAGAAAAAAATGCAGTGATTGTGGCGCATTACTACACTGACCCGCTGATTCAGGCGCTGGCTGAGGAGACAGGTGGTATTGTTTCAGATTCCCTCGAGATGGCGCGTTTTGGCAATAATCACCCAGCGGATACTCTAGTCGTTGCTGGCGTAAAATTTATGGGCGAGACTGCCAAGATTCTCACCCCCGATAAGCAGGTCATAATGCCTACCCTTGAGGCTACCTGTTCTCTAGATATCGGCTGTCCGGCCGATGATTTCTCGGCTTTCTGTGATCAGCACCCCGATCGCACTGTGGTTGTGTATGCCAATACCTCTGCCGAGGTCAAGGCGAGAGCTGACTGGGTGGTAACATCCAGTATTGCCGTCGATGTGGTCGAACATCTGGATGCCTGTGGTGAAAAGATACTCTGGGCCCCCGACAAGTATTTAGGTAGTTATGTACAGAAGCAGACCGGCGCCGATATGGTGCTATGGGATGGCAGTTGTATTGTCCACGAGGAGTTTAAAGCCCAGGGTATCGAGCAGATCAAGCAGGTCTATCAGGACGCTGCAGTGCTGGTTCATCCAGAATCGCCGCAGTCAGTAATTGAGCTGGCGGATGTGGTGGGTTCTACCTCCCAGCTGATTGCAGCAGCTAAACAGTTGCCACAGCGGCAGATGGTAGTGGCTACCGATCAGGGGATCTTCTACAAAATGCAGCAAGCGGTACCGGACAAGGAATTGATTATTGCTCCCACAGGCGGCAATGGCGCCACCTGTCGCAGTTGTGCTAACTGTCCCTGGATGGGCATGAATGGCCTGAACAATTTGTTGAGTTGTCTGGAGAACGAAACCAATCGCGTTGAAGTGGACCCTGCCATTGCTGCCCGCGCACTTAAATCACTGCAGCGCATGATGAGCTTTAAAGCTGGCGGTTAAAGTCTCTCTAATTGCTGTTGCATCAGCGCCAAATCTCGCAGCCGCTGCTTAACTACTGATAGCTGCTTAAAATCGGCCTCTACCAATTTTGCTGCTAAACCCAGCTGTTTCCTAGCCATGTCCAGAGCGCCGACGAGTATAAAATATTCCGCCCGAGCTCTGTGTACCCCAGAGATATCGCCGGCCAGACCCCTAACTTCCGCTAATTTGTACCAGATATGGGGATCCTCAGGGCGTTGTTCGCTGAGTGCTTCAAGAATTAAAGCGGCTTGCTCATAGCGGTGGGCACCCCAGAGAGCGTCGGCTTGGAGTACTCTCAGAGGAAAGCTATTGGGATTGATCGCCAACTGCTTATCCAGGCTGCTCAGCGCCCGGCTAAAGTCTTTCGCGGCGATATCCACTTCAATAGCTGAGTAGACAAAAGGTATATGCTCAGGTCGCTTTGCCAATAATAGTTGAAGACCAGATTTGGCCTGAGCGTAATTTTGATCTCGCAAATAAGCCAGGGCTAAACCATAACTGGCGGCCTCATGCTGTTGGGTATTGGCTGCCAGCTGTTGCTTGAAATGCTCAATAGCGTCTTGCGGCTTTTTCTGCATTGCCACTTGAGCTCTCGCTTGCATCAGATAGTAATCTGGATTATCGGGGTAATGGCGATTTTGGATTGAAAAGGTACGGGCGCGGGCATCTGTGACTCGCCGCTCGCTAATTGGGTGGGTTAATAAAAATTCGGGGGCTCGGTTACTGCTGTTTCTGGTCTCTCTTAAAAGCTCCATAAACATATCCGCAACGGAACCTGGATCGCGGCCAGCGCGTATCATTGTATTGAGCCCAATGCGATCTGCCTCCTGCTCATTGCTACGGCTATAGCGCAGTCGATTATCCAGAGATAGCGCCTGAGAGGTTGTCATTGCAGCCAGTCCGGCATCACCGCCAGCGGTGGCGCTGAGTACTAGGGTCGCCAAAATTCCGGCCAGACTTATCGCCGAAGCCTTGCGATTGGCCTCAATGCTGCGGGCGAAATGGCGCTGGCTGAGATGCGCCAGTTCGTGGGCCAATACGGACACCATTTGATCTTCAGTTTTGGCATAGGCAAAGATACCCAAGTGAAAGCCTATGATGCCGCCGGGAACTGCAAAGGCATTCATAGTGGGGTTGTTGACTATAATCAGGGTCAGTTGAGGATCTGGCAGATCGCTATGGGTAGCCAACTCATAGGTCAGGTATTCGAGATAATCTTGTATGAGTGGATCATCGAACTCATCGACACGACTTCGAAATGCCTGCAACCAGGTTTTACCCAGACTGAGCTCCTGAGATTGGGAAATGATTCCTGAAGCGCTGTCACCCAGCACTGGCAATTCTATATTAGCGGCGCGCAGATCCTGGGTGTAGAGAACTAACCAGGGAATAACAAAAATAAATTTTTTTATATGACAGTTAAAACCTAGCTGTATTTTCTGGCATACCAATTCAGATGGAACTATTATGCGGTTTAATAAATCAATCAAATCAGGACCAATGACAGTTATGGTTTATTGAGATAGCGTAGTTGGTGAAAACAATTCGACAGCACAAAGTGAAATAAGTTTTACGCAAGCTATGTCACTATCGAATTGGGATACTAGTTCTATCCACATTGATTTACAACAGGGCAGGAGCTCATATGGGGCAGATATTAAAGAAGTGGTTTGATCAATACTTTGGCAGCGAAGAAGCGGTCTTTTTAGGGCTTTTATTATCCCTGTCGATTGTATTGTTAATTGCATTAGGGGATATTTTAGGCCCATTGATAGCGGCGACCATTATCACATTCTTGCTGCAGGGTATCGTCAATTTACTTTTGAAGTATGGCCTCAAGCCGCTAGTTGCAGTACTGACGACCTATCTGCTGTTCCTTCTGGGTTTTGTATCCATTTTGGTTGGACTGATCCCCGTGGTGGGCAGCCAGACCTCACTCCTGATCGCCGAGTTGCCGAACATGGTAGGGCAGCTAAAGCAGTTGCTCACTTCGCTGCCGGAAAAATTTTCTGCCTATATAGGGCCAGATCAGTTTCAGCTGATTCTGGTAAGACTGTCTGAAGAAGTAGCCAATTTGGCCGAACAGTTGCTGTCTTTTTCGCTCAGCAATTTCCAGGGTGTCTTGGGGCTGTTGATCTATCTGGTGCTAGTCCCCCTGTTGGTGTTTTTTATGCTCAAAGATAAGGACCAGCTGTTGTCGTCAGTCTCTCGAATCCTACCTCAGAAGCGCGGGGCTATGAAGGCCATAGGTGAAGAGATGAATACCCAGCTAGCCAACTATGTCCGCGGCAAGGCTATCGAGATAGTGATAGTGGGTACGGTTTCGCTGGTTGCGTTTTTAATCTTGGGTGTGAAGTATGCGGCGCTGCTGGCATTGTTGATCGGACTATCGGTGTTAATACCTTACATCGGAGCCACGGTGGTTACCATACCAGTGTTGTTGGTGGGGTATTTTCAATGGGGTTTTTCCAATGAGTTCGCCTGGCTGGTTGTGATCTATATCGTGATTCAGGTGATTGATGGCAATGTGCTGGTGCCTCTGTTGTTTTCGGAGGTGGTCAATCTGCACCCGGTGGCGATTGTGGTTGCAGTCTTGTTTTTTGGCGGTATCTGGGGTTTTTGGGGCTTTTTCTTCGCCATTCCCTTAGCTACCTTGGTCAAGGCGATTTACAATGCCTGGCCAAGGAAAGTTGCAGATAGCTAGCTGCAGGGCAAAAACACAGAGTGACACTGATGTCTAAGAGTAATACAAAGTCAGCAAAATCAAGCCTGTTAATTTTATTATTTATTGCGCTGTTATCCTCTTGCAGCAGGCTTGATATAGCCCTTGATAGCAACGCTGGCCCCTACAAAAGCGCTAATGATCTGCGTCAGTATCGACATTTGACCCTAGATAATAATCTCGACGTGTTGTTGATATCTGACCCGGAGGCCGACAAGGCAGCGGCCTCACTGGATGTCTATATTGGTAGCTATCAGAACCCCGTTGATCGGCTGGGGTTGGCGCATTTTTTAGAGCATATGCTTTTTCTGGGAACAGCAAAATACCCGGATCCAGGTGAGTATCAAGCTTTTATAAGCCAGCATGGCGGCTCCCATAATGCCTATACCAGTCTCGAAAACACCAACTATTTTTTTGATATCGATGCCCAGCACCTCGATGAAGCTCTAGATCGGTTCGCGACCTTTTTTGTCAGTCCAAATTTTGATGAAGCCTATGTCGATCGCGAGCGCAATGCGGTTGAGTCCGAGTACCGTCTAAAAATCAGAGATGACGGTCGCCGCCAGTGGGATGTGCTGCGTGAGTTGGTTAATCCGCAGCACCCGCTGTCAAAATTTACCGTCGGCAACCTAGAGACTCTGGCCGATAACACTGATAGCCCCGAGAGCTCGGTGCGAGACGATCTGCTGGCCATGTACGACCAATATTACTCCGCCAACCTAATGAAGCTAGTGGTCCTCGGTAATGAGGATTTACAGCAATTGGAGTCGATGGTTATTGCGAAATTTTCAGCTATCAAAGATCAGCAGACCAACGTAGAGCCCCATGGGCAAGCGTTTTTTCAAGCTGGACAACTGCCTCTGCAAGTACAGATTTCACCGATCAAAGAGCTGCGCGAGCTCAGCTTGATGTTCGAGCTGCCGAAAATGACCCCTCACTGGCAGTTAAAGCCGTCACAGTATTTGGCCGCTTTAATAGGGCATGAAGAGACTGGAAGCCTATTAAATATTCTTAAAGAGAAGGGCTGGGCGGAAAATTTATGGGCGGGAGCCTCCTTAGAGGATCGCCAAAGTAGTCTTTTTACTATTAACATCAGTTTGACGCCAGAGGGGCTAACTCAGCGAAATGCTGTGGTGGAGCAAGTATTTTCCTGGATTGAATTAATCAAGCAACAGGGTATTGAGCGCTGGCGTCAGCAGGAGTTAGCCAGGGTAGGGGAGATTAACTTTAGATTCTTAGAAAAGCGCAATGCCAGTCAGACGGTTGCCAAACTCTCTTCGGCAATGCAGTTGTACCCTAAATCTGAAGTGCTCCGTCAGCCCTACCAGATTAGTGGGTTTGATCCGGATTTAATCGAAGCCCTGTTAGAGCGACTCAATCCGGACAACATGCTGATAATGCTCACTGCGCCAGATTTACCGATGGACAGGCAGTCGGCGTTCTATCAGGTTCCCTACCGCGTTAGTAAGCCTCAGGCACAAACCCTAGCTAGCTGGCGTTCACCTAAATCAAATCGATCATTGGCGCTGCCAAGAAAAAATCCATTTATCCCCACTGAGCTGAGTTTGATCACGCCTCAAGATGGATCACAAAAGACCCCCAAAATGATCGTCGAACAGCCTGGACTGCGAGCTTGGCACTTTGAAAATACGCAATTTGGTGTCCCTAGATCGAATGTGCTTATTCAGATGGGTACCGATAAGCTCGCCTCGGTCGATGAGCAAACACTTGCTGAGCTATATATAAATTTGGTTGAGGATCAGCTCAATTCTGAATTGTATGCGGCCACAATTGCAGGCCTTAGTTATCGGCTCAATGTGGATCAGCGAGGTATTGCTGTCTCACTGGGGGGCTACTCGCAAAATCAGGGACTACTGCTCGACTCCATTCTCAAGGTGCTGTTAAATCCCGACTGGTCGCCCGCGCGATTTGAGCGAGTTCGGCAGCAGCTTTACAGGGCTAAATTAAATGCTGCAGATGAGTATCCATTTAGGCAGATAATTGCTCGGCTGTATGCCACCCTGCAGGGTCGTTCACTGCCCGCTGAACAGGCATTGGTGTTGGAAAACCTCAATCTGTCAGAGTTGCAGCACTATGCCAAGCAGTTGCTTAAAAGCTTAGACATGGAGGTGCTGATCAGTGGCAACCTAGACACAGCCTCCGCCAATCAAATACTGTCGCTATTGAATCAGCTGCCCGCCGCGGAGGTTGATCATCCCTTCCAAGTTGCAAAGCTATCGGAGGTAGAGTTCAGCCAGGCTCAAGAAATCAACCATCGGGATGCTGTGGTTGTGCAATATATCCAAGGGGATACCGATACGCTCGAGGAGCGCGCGGTGACCAGCATGATCGCACAGATGCTGTCTGCACCATTCTTTAATACACTGCGAACCGAGAAGCAGCTGGGATATGTAGTCTCGGCTTTTCCATTGCATATAAGTCGGGTTCCCGGAATAGCAATGTTAGTGCAGTCACCAACGGCCAGTGAATCGCAGTTGCGACTAGAGTTTGTATCTTTTTTACAGCAATTTCGAGATCAGCTAGAGGAAATGACGCCACAGCAGCTGAGCCGACACAAGCAGGCACTGTTGACCAACATCGAAGAGGTGCCTAAAAACCTCAGTGAAATGAATGGTCGATTTTCTGAATCTCTCAGTCTGGGATACAGAGATTTTCAATTTAGACAGCAGTTGAGCGTAGAAATCCAATCGTTGACCTTAGATGAAATTAAAAATGCCTATCAGAGGCTGATTGTTGAAAAGCCTCGACAGCTTTGGGTGCAGACCTTAGATGATGCAAATATGAATAATCTGAAGGAGGGTTCAGCACCGCTTGGTCAGGTCTATCGTTATCCTTTCTAGCCGACCTGTAAGAGTGCGGCTACCCTTATTTGTAGTATAACTAACTATTTAAAAAGTCAGTATAAAAGCAATAATAACAATGGGTTATAAGTTTTTATTGAAATAATATAAATTTATTGGAATAAAAATACTTCAAATTATCAATTGATTTTGTAGCTTAGCTACATTAATATCGGTATCATCAACTAGAGGTAAGGATTCTGCGGAATGCCTTATTGCAGGCACTTTGCCTCTACCTATTTTAATTTTTCAAGGTAATTGGTGCGGTATGACTGCGGATTCAGACTCCCTAGAAACTCAGGAATGGTTAGATGCCTTTGACGCTATTTGTCGAGCTCAAGGAAGCGAGCGAGCCACCTTTATTCTCGACCAATTGCAAGAGCATGCCACTCAGCAAGGCATTCAACTTCCAAAATCCGTCACCACACCCTTCTGCAACACCATCCCAGTTAACCGACAGAAGGCCATGCCTGGCGATCTGTTTATGGAGCGTCGCATTCGCTCACTCGTGAGATGGAACGCCCTGGCTATGGTGATGCGAGCCAACCAGAAGAGCGAAGGAATAGGTGGGCATATTGCCAGTTTTTCCTCCGCTGCCACCCTCTATGATATTGGTTTTAATTATTTCTTTCGCGGCAATCAAGGCGATCATTTAGGTGATTTGATATTTTTCCAGGGACACAGCGCCCCGGGCATGTATGCCAGATCTTTTCTCGAGGGCAGATTGTCAGAACAGCAGTTGGACAATTTTCGGCGCGAAGTGGATGGCGAGGGGCTATCCTCTTATCCCCATCCCTGGTTGATGCCTGACTACTGGCAGTTTCCCACCGTTTCAATGGGTCTGGGGCCCATTCAGGCGATCTATCAGGCTCATGTGATGCGTTACCTATCTGCTCGCGGGTTAGTTCCCAGAGAAGATCGCAAAGTCTGGGCATTTCTCGGTGATGGTGAATGCGACGAGCCAGAGAGTTTAGGCGCCATATCGCTAGCCGGTCGGGAAGAGCTGGAAAATTTGGTATTTGTTATTAACTGTAATCTGCAGCGCCTGGATGGACCGGTGCGCGGTAATGGCAAAATTATCCAGGAGCTGGAGGGTGTTTTTCGGGGTGCCGGCTGGAATGTTATCAAAGTCATTTGGGGCCGACATTGGGATGCACTTTTGGAAAAAGATACCAGTGGCCTGCTAGTTAAGCGCATGAATGAAGTCTGCGATGGCGATCTACAAAACTACAAATACAATGGTGGTGCCTATACCAGAGAGCACTTTTTTGGAAAATATCCCGAGCTTCTTGATTTGGTTAAAGATATGACTGACGACCAAATTATGGCACTTAATCGCGGCGGTCATGACCCATACAAAGTCTACGCAGCCTATGCAGAAGCCATGGAGAGCAAGGGCAAGCCTACAGTGATTCTCGCCCATACTGTCAAGGGCTATGGCCTAGGCGGTGCGGGTGAAGCGGCCAATGATACGCACTCGGTTAAGAAGCTAGACATCGACAGCTTGAAAAAATTCCGCGATCGTTTCGCCATCCCCATCGCCGATGATCAACTTGAATCTGTCCCCTATTATCGACCAGCCGAGGACAGCCCCGAGATCAGCTATATGATGCGCCAGCGGGAGAATTTGGGCGGGCCACTGCCTGCCCGGCGTGCCAGCTTTGAAGCCATGCAGGCCCCCTCATTGGAGGCATTCATCAAGCAGCTGGAGAGCAGCGGTGAGCGGCAGATATCCACCACCATGGCCTTTGTTCGGGTGCTCTCAACCCTGATTAAAGATAAAAATATTGGCAACCGCGTGGTGCCGATAGTTCCGGATGAGGCCCGCACCTTCGGTATGGAAGGCATGTTCCGTCAGCTGGGTATTTACAGCTCGGCCGGCCAACAATATGTGCCCCATGACCACCAGCAAATTATGTACTACAAAGAGGACAAAAAGGGCGTGATTCTCGAAGAGGGGATTAACGAGGCAGGTGCTATGTCAGCTTGGCTGGCGCTAGCTACGGCCTACAGTACCAGTGCCTGTCCGATGATTCCCTTTTATATCTTTTATTCGATGTTTGGATTCCAGCGTATCGGTGATCTCGCCTGGGCCTCCGGTGATAGCCAAGCTCGCGGTTTCTTAATTGGCGCCACTGCAGGACGCACCACCCTCAACGGTGAGGGCCTGCAACATCAGGATGGCCACAGTCATATTCTCGCCAATACCATTCCCAACTGTAAAAGTTACGATGCCACCTACAGTTATGAGCTGGCGGTTATTGTGCAAAATGGAATCAAGTGCATGTACGAAGATCAGGAAAATTGCTTCTACTACTTGACCACTATGAATGAAAATTATGTGCAACCTGAAATGCCCAAAGGGGTTGAGGATGGCATTATTAAAGGCATGTATCAGTTCGCTAGTGCGGTTGATGCAAGCGCAAAATTAAAGGTTAAATTGATGGGGGCTGGCACCATCTTTAATGAAGTTCTGGCCGCAGCAGAAATCCTTAGGCAAGACTATCAGGTAGAGGCCGATATATGGAGCCTTACCAGCGTAAACCAGTTAGTCAGGGAAGGGCAGGCTATAGATCGTTGGAATTTGCTACATCCAACCGACAAGCCGAAGACTGCCTATATCACTCAGCAACTTGGCGACAGCGCCGATCCTGTTATAGTAGCCACTGACTATATGAAAGCCTATGGTGAGCAAATCAGACCCTATGTGCGCCAACCAATGCATGTGCTGGGAACTGATGGCTACGGTCGCAGCGATAGCCGCACAGCACTGCGCCACTTTTTTGAGGTTGATCGTCATTTTATTGCCCTATCAGCGCTGAAAGCACTTTCAGATCAGGGCCATATCAAGGCCTCTGTGGTTGAACAGGCGATCAAGAAATTTGCTATAGATCCAGAAAAACTCAATCCGCTGTATCAGTAAAATGATAGGGCCAATGGACTAAAAGGGCTTTACCCAGTGACCAATCAAGTGGCAAAAGAAGTTGTAACAGTTCCAGATTTAGGCGGTGCCGACGAGGTTAGCATTATCGAGCTGTGTCTGAGTGTTGGTGACAGCGTAGAGCTGGAGCAGTCGCTGCTGGTGCTGGAGTCAGATAAGGCGACCATGGATGTGCCCAGCCCAGTTGCAGGCAGTTTGGCAAAGTACTTAGTAGCAGATGGCGATACCGTGCGTGTTGGCGATCCTATTGCCGAGATTGAATTATCCGCAGATAGCCAAGAGTCCTCCGAGACTGCCGTGCAAGAGACGCCAGACGCTCCACAGGGCAATCAATCTCAGAGCCACCAATCTGATACCAATAAACCACCGGCAGTAGCTGACCCTTCAGTATCTGATTCTGAATCTCAAGAGCAGATCGTTCTAGTACCCGATATTGGCAGTGAAGATAAGATTGAAGTGATTGAACTCTCGGTATCTGTGGGTGATGCAGTGGAAGAGGGTGACACGCTGGTCGTATTGGAGTCCGACAAAGCCACCATGGATGTGCCATCATCCCACACTGGAATCATTGTTGATATATTGGTCACTGAGGGAGACAAGCTTGGCACGGGAGACCAGGTCGCCAAATTACAACTCAGTGGCAGTAAAACAGTCGTTCAAGTGCCGGTAGAGACAGCCGTTTCCCCAGTGGAAAACAAAACTGAGACACCCGCAGTGCCAGAGGTTATTCCCAGTCAACAACCCAAAGCAGCGACCGTTGCTTCTGTAACAGCCAGTAATGAAAATGTATATGCGGGTCCCGCGGTGCGTCTGTTAGCGCGAGAGTTGGGTGTAGATCTCACTCAGGTGAATGGCACGGGTCCTAAAGGGCGCATCCAAAAAGATGATCTCAATAACTTTGTTAAATCTGCACTACAGGCTTCCTCACAGACCCAGAATCACGCTGGGATCCCCCAGGTTCCGGCAATTGATTTTAGTCAGTTTGGTGAAGTAGAAACGGTAAAACTGAGTAAAATCCAAAAGGTCACTGCAGATAATATGCACCGCAATTGGCTCAATGTGCCTCATGTGACTCAGTTTGATGATGCCGATATCACCGATTTAGAGGAATTCCGCAAGTCACTCAAAGAAGAGAGTGAAAAGCGTGGTGTTCGGGTAACCCCGGTGGCATTCTTAATCAAAGCGATCGCCGCCACACTGGCTGCCAATCCGGCGTTTAACCGTTCATTAACTGCCGATGGTGAAAGCTATATTCAGAAACACTATCTTCATGTGGGTATGGCCGTTGATACGCCTAGAGGCCTAGTAGTTCCAGTGATAAGGGATGTCGATAAAAAAGGCATATGGCAGTTGTCTGCGGACATTATGGATCTAGCCGACAAGGCTCGTCAGGGTGCTCTCAAGCCCAGTGATATGCAGGGTGGGTGCTTCACGCTATCCAGCTTGGGTGCGATCGGCGGCCAGGGCTTTACCCCCATTGTAAACAGCCCAGAGGTGGGTATTCTCGGTGTCTCAAAATCGCAGATAAAACCAGTTTGGAATGGTGCTGAGTTTGTCCCGCGACTAATGTTGCCGCTGTCACTATCCTATGACCATCGTCTAATCAACGGCGGAGATGCTGGTCGATTTATGACCCACTTGGTGAAGTTGTTGGGAAATATTGGATACTTAGCGCTGTAGTCCAGCAGATCTAAATAAAACCTTTTCGGTAAGGTAGTAACTGGGTAGCCTGTTCTTGATGGGTTTCCACCATAGAATTTTCTTCTTTAAGAAATTCTGCTATTGCCCGTCTAAACTCAAGATGCCTAATCCAGTGCAATGAGGAAGTTACAACCGGCTCAAAACCGCGCACTATCTTGTGCTCGCCCTGAGCGCCGGCATCGTATCGCTGAAGCCCTCTTGAGAGTGCAAATTCTATCCCGCAGTAGTAGCACAGCTCGAAGTGCAAAAACTGGAACTCGTCTACACTGCCCCAGTAGCGTCCATAAAGCGTTTCATGGTCAAAAAAATACAGGGCACAGGCAATGGGGCGATCATTCAGAAAGGCTACTGCCATAGCAATCTGCTCGGGCATAGATTCTGCGATCTGTTGAAAAAAACGCTCAGTTAAATAACCTCTGGTGCCATTGCGTTTGGCATAGGTGCGTTGATAGAGATAATAAAATAGCTGCCACACCTCTGGTTGAATATCACTGCCCACCTGAACTTGGGTATTGATGCCCTGTGCTTCCACCGCCTCTCGTTCCTTGCGGATCATTTTGCGTTTGCGGGACGTCATTGCCGCAGTAAAGTCGGCAAATTCCGAATAGCCGTGATTAAACCATTGGTACTGAACTCCTCGACGCTGCAGCAGTGGCTGGTCTTCAAACAGCTGGAGTTGTTGTTGATCGGGGAACAGCAGGTGCCAGCTGGAAGCCTGAGTAGACTCGGCCTGTTCAAGCACTTCCTCAAATAATAGATCACAATGGTGGGACTGCAGCGGATCCGAATAGGCTACTCTGGGGCCGGTAGAGGGAGTAAAAGGAATAGCTGTGACCAGTTTAGGATAGTAATTAAGCCCATGGCGGTGATAGGCATCAGCCCAGGCATAATCAAATACATACTCGCCCATACTATGCTGTTTTAAGTAGAGTGGCATAAAGACTTCGCCATCATCATGCTTGAGCTGTATGTGTTTGGGCTCCCAGCCAGTATCGGCACTGGTGCTGCCGCTATTCTCTAGTGCGTCAAGAAATTCCCTGCGAATAAATGGATAACGGATAGGCTTATTGGAATCTGTCGGCGGCATAGTTGAAAGGCGTAAAAATCGTTTATGAACGGTTACATCATACGATAGCTATAGGCTTTTGTGATTAGCGAAGATTGAAATTTAGTTGATCTGTCAATTAAGCTTCTGACAAATGCTCAATTAACGGGCAATTAAGGTATCATACGCCCCTTGATTAACAACTAAGCTACTAACTACTACAAGCTACTAATAAGTGGAGCCACGCAAATGATAATTAAGCCCCGCGTCCGCGGCTTTATGTGTATCACCACCCATCCTACGGGTTGTGAAGCCAATGTCTTAAACCAAGTTAACTATATCAAGTCCCAACCGGCTCTCGACATTCCCAAGCGTGTATTGGTGATCGGGTCATCTACCGGTTACGGTCTTGCGGCGCGCATAGCGGCGGCCTTTGGCGGTGGTGCCTCTACATTGGGAATTTTCTTTGAAAAAGCGGGCAGCGAGCGCAAGCCGGGGACGGCAGGATGGTATAACAGTGCCGCATTTCATAAATTTGCCGACAGCGAGGGCCTCTATGCCAAGAGCATTAACGGCGATGCGTTTTCCAACGATGTGAAGCAACAGACCATTGATATTATCAAACAGGATCTGGGTCAGGTCGATCTGGTTATCTACAGCTTGGCGGCGCCCCGACGTCAACATCCTGAGACGGGTGAAGTCTTTAATTCGACACTTAAACCAGTCGGCAAAGACGTCACGATGCGCGGCATCAATACCGATAAAGAGCAGATTCAAACCTTTAGCCTCGAGGCTGCCACGCAGCAGGAGATCGATGACACGGTTGCTGTGATGGGCGGTGAGGACTGGCAGATGTGGATGGATGCGCTGGACGCTGCCGGTGTTCTCGCTGAGGGTGCCAAAACTACCGCCTTTACCTATATTGGCGAAAAAATAACCTGGGATCTGTACTGGGATGGCACCATAGGTCAGGCGAAAAAGGATCTGGACAAAAAAGTTTTGGATATTCGCGGCAAGCTTGAAACCAAGGGTGGTGATGCCAGGGTGTCGGTATTAAAAGCTGTAGTGACCCAGGCCAGTTCAGCAATACCAATTATGCCCCTGTATCTGGCTATGCTGTTCAAGCAGATGAAGCTTGCCAACACCCACGAGGGATGCATTGAGCAGCTCTATCGACTGTTCAGCGAATGTCTCTTCAGCGAAAATCCAAGGCTTGATGAGGTCGGCCGTATGCGTGTCGATGATTTGGAAATGGATGCTGCCATTCAAGATGTGGTAGCTGATAATTGGGCTGCCATCAGTGACGAAAATCTCACTGAATACGCCGATTTGGAGGGCTATAAAAAGGAATTTTTAAATTTGTTTGGCTTCGAAGTAGAGGGTGTCGACTACCAGGCTGATGTCAATCCAGATGTAGAGATCACAAATCTGTACTAGTACAGTCGCCCATCATTATTATGCGCCCAACCCGACCATCGTTGACTGTGCAGCTTTTCCATCCACGATTATGGGTTACCTGGCTGTGGTTTGCACTCTGGTACCTGATTACCCTTTTGCCCTATCGTCTGCTATTAGTATTAGGTACTGGATTGGGGCTGGCTCTGCACAGACTTCCCACTCGTCGCAAGCAGATTGCCCTGACTAACATACAGCTGTGTTTTCCCGAGCTCGATAGTAAAGCTCACAGCAAACTTCTAAGGGAAAACTTTGTCAGTATGGGCATCGCAGTAATGGAAGTGGGCATGGCCTGGTGGTGGCCCAAAGCGCGACTGCAAAAGTTACTGCATTTTAAGGGATTGGAACATTTAGTGGGCTTGGATGATCGAGGCGTGATTATGCTGGGTATCCATCATACCACCCTTGAAATAAGCGGCGCTGCACTGTGCAGTAAATTACAGTTAGATGGCATGTATCGTGCCCACAATAATCCGGTTTATGAGTTTCTACAGATCAGAGGCCGGCTCGCCAATACCACAGAGGGTAGCAGACTCCTAAAGCGCGATAATGTCAGAGAAACAGTAAAAAGCCTAAAATCGGGGCGCAAACTCTGGTACTTACCTGATCAAGACTACGGTGTTAAACAGGGTCTTTTCGCCCCGTTTTTTGGCGTTCAAGCAGCGACCGTCTATACCACTGCCAGGTTTGCCGGCAAAACTAACGCCGTGGTTGTTCCCTTTAGTTGTCAACGATTGCCGGCAGGAAAAGGTTATCAGCTGACCGTGCAACCGCCTTTAAATAATTTCCCTACTGATAATGATTTGGCAGACGCGACGCGGATCAATCAGATTATTGAGAACCTAATAAAATTAGCACCAGAGCAATACCTCTGGGCTCACCGTCGATTTAAAAACCGTCCCTCTGGCGAACCGGATGTGTACAAATTGTCAGCTGAGGGTAAAGGGTAGAGAAGATAAAGTGTTATACTTTTCCAATAGACACTGTCGGTCTACTTTAAATATGTCCACGTTACCAGATTTACACCTCGAGGAGCGCAAATGATCACTGGAAGCATAGTCGCGCTGGTCACTCCAATGCATGCAGATACCTTGGAAATTGATTGGCCTGCGCTAGATAGGCTAGTCGAATGGCATATAGAGCAGGGAACCGATGCCATTGTCGCTGTCGGTACTACCGGTGAATCAGCCACGCTGGATGTCGAAGAGCACAGTGCGGTAATTGGCAGAGTGGTAGACAAATCAAATGGCCGTATTCCGGTAATAGCTGGCACCGGGGCAAACTGTACCCGAGAGGCCATAGAGTTGACTCGAGCCGCCCAGAAGCTGGGAGCCGACGCCTGTCTGTTGGTCACTCCCTACTACAATAAGCCTACCCAAGAGGGCCTTTACCTTCACTACAAGGCGATTGCCGAAGCCGTAGATATTGCACAAATTCTCTATAATGTGCCCGGGCGTACCGCCTGTGATATGCAGCCGGAGACGGTTGTACGCCTAAGTGCCATTGACAACATTGTGGGTGTTAAAGAGGCTACTGGAGATCTCGAGCGAGCGGCGCTGATTATTGACAAGGCACCGGAGGATTTTGCGGTTTACTCGGGAGATGACCACAGTGCTCGAGAGCTTATGTTGCTAGGTGGGCAGGGTGATATCTCAGTGACCGCGAATGTAGCCCCAAAATTAATGGCGCAACTGTGCGCAGCTGCCCTACAGGGAAATCGGGATGAGGCTCTGGCGCTAGACCAGAAATTACTTCCCCTTCACAATGCCATGTTTGTCGAGTCAAATCCGATTCCGGCAAAATGGGCATTGAGTAAAATGGGTTTAATTGATCAGGCAATTAGACTGCCAATGACGCAACTATCAAAGAAAAATCAGGTCGAAGTGGATGCAGCAATCGAATCGCTGGGCTTGGCTTGAGTGGTTGTAAAGGTTTAGTAACTATAATAACGAAGCAGTAATGGATAGGGCTATGAAAGTAATAAAGTTATGTGTTTCTGTCAGTTTGATTATCACACTGAGTGGTTGTGGCTGGCTGGGAATTCGGGATCGTAGCAATGATTATTTGGCGGCACAGGAAACCGAGCCTACCGTTATTCCGGCCGAATTAGACAGTGTAAAGTTGGGTCAGGCCTACCCGATTCCCCAGATTAAATCTCAAGTTGAACTGACAGCCGGTTTTGAAGTCCCTCGGCCTCAACCGATCTCTGTGAATACCTTCGAGCAAATGGTTAAGATACAGAGTATCAGTGACCAGCGCTGGATATTGGTTAATAGCGCTCCCAGCGAACTGTGGCCGCGTATTCGCAATGCCCTAAATAGAAATGGTATACCTGCAGCGCGAGCTGAGGGTTCTGAAGGGCTGATTGAAACCATATGGCTCAATTTTCAATCAGATAACGAAAATTCTCATAGATTTCAGTTTTCCATCTCTCCTGGTGTGCAAATAAATAGTACAGAGATTTCAGTGCTGCACCATCAGGTCCCCAGAGGTGAGGAAGAGGGCAGTACTTGGCCCGATCAATCGATCAGTGATAGGCGAGAGAGCGATATGCTGTCACTGCTAGCCAATCAACTGGCCGCCGAGCCAGATTACTCCTCTGTTTCATTGTTAGCGCAAGAAATAGGTGGTGAATCGAAGGTTGATATGGTCAAACCAGAAGTGGCTGATCCCTACCTTTTGGTCAAGTTGGCCTTTGATCGCACCTGGGCATCGGTGGATTACTCTGCATCTCGAGGTGGGTTTACCACAGTTGATAAAAACCGCAATGACGGCCTATTGATGGTCAACTATGGTGAACTTGAAGAGGGCGACGAACAGGGATTTTTTGCCAGTTGGTTTGGCGGTAAGGCAGAAGAACAGGAAACTATTGACGCCAATTTCCAAATCTTAGTGCAGACAGTTGGCGCCAACACCGAAGTCAGGATTGTGGATGTCAATGGTGGCAGTGTGGATAAGCCGACACTGCTAAAACTTCTGTCTGTACTGCGCAACAATATGACTTAATTGCAGATCAAGGACATGCCATTTGCTTCCTTTGGGAGTGGCAGTAAAACCCTCGTAAAATGCAGTCAGAGTTGTTTTTGCTGATTTTAGGGTGACCACATAATACAGAGTCGGTACTCGCGGCCTTCAAGGACTCTAAAATAATTCTTCTATTTCGCCTTTATCAAAAGCCTCATTACCTTCATTTTCGGGTAGGTAATCTCCTATATCAAACCCTTTCTCATGAATATAAATATTCTCGTCTCTTATCATTTCGAGTGCCAATATTCCGCCAACATAGGTTGGGTATGTTCCAATGCCAGTTTTAATTTTTTTGTCTATTAGTAATTTGAGCTGATTATTTTGACTTTTTTTCATCACTGATCGGAATAGATTCAATATCCCAGATATCTCGAATTCCCTAAATGGTCTTTGGCCATATAAAGCGTTTAAGTAGATTGTATTTAGTGAGTCAACATAATTGGCAACATATTCGATTGGAATCTGGTCCAGTAAGTCAATTCCGGAAATAAAGAACTCATTCTTAAAGTTTATGTCTGACTTGGTAAATTGATTGATCAAAAACTTTTCAGCCTCTAAGGGAGGCAATAATAGAGTTTTAGTTCTTAGCCACGGGATAAAGTCGTATAATTTTCCACTATTTTGATCCCAGTCATTATTATCAATAGCTGTATTTTGTTCGGCAATCCTTTTCGCATGCTCTTTGTCAGTTGTACTTACCATACTGACCATTTGATTAATTTTTCTATTATGCTGTTCAGGTGATGTTGAGTTTTCATACAGGGTTTTCATCTCAGGATGAGCAGTTTCGCTAACTGCATTAAGGAGTCGTAAGTTCATATATTGTCCAGCAAGAGTTTGTTTATCCTCCTGTGAAAGGTCATAACTATAATTATCGAAAACAGACTCCATATGATTCTCGTCAAGAATTTGTCCGGCATCACTTATTGCCATTGACCTTGTTTTAGTATTGTCAATTAAGTCAAGCGCCATCTCTTGAACCTTATCATATTCATCTAAAGTGAGAGATGCCTGTGAAAAACTTTCAAAAAACGTCATGACCAACTCTCTAAGTGAAACTTCATCCTCCTCCAATAGTATGGTGTTATATAAATTTTTGATCTTATTGAAGGTAAACCCTTTTAAATACAAATCATCTAAGATCTCAGCTGTACTCTTTTTCAGCCTTGCACTTTTTTTATCATCTGGATCGGGCATCCTATTCATCTTTAATGAAAGATCTTGCATTTCAATGTCATCAATAGACAGTTCTCCTAAAGAGGCGCTATCTAATAGTTCATTTTCTTTCTGATGTGGTTTTGGTAGATAGTTGAAGAGTACTGTCAGGCCAACTACTGCAATCAAGCACAAAGAAGAAATTAAAGTGATATATCTTTTATTCATGATTTGAGTTCCCTAGGACCAATCTTATTGGACTATGTATGTTTACAAGCCACGGCTGCGCTTCGTCCTAGAAGCAAAGCTGTGGCTTGCATATTAAACGCGGTCGGGGAAGACGTAGAAAACCTTTCTTGGAAGTATTGTATAGAAAGGGAATCTAATACCACCCGTCAAGTACATCGAATAGATATAGGTATCACATCTATATTTCCCTCTTTGGACTCTAACTCTACCTCTACTATCGTTGTATCTGTAAGGATGATAGTAATGGGAAGAGATGGTGTACTTAGCGCCGATATCCTCTATATAATCTGCGTTTCTAACAACGAATTGTGAAATTCTCCAAAATTCTTTCTCAGCCAGGAACTTCCAGTATCTTGCTCCCCAATAATGCGATGAATTTACAAAGTCGCTGTAGCGATTCTTGTATAAATTAGATTTGTGTCCCCAAGAGGACTTAATTGGATTGCCATCAAGCATTTCTAGTATTTTGCCATCAAGAGCCTCTAACCCGACATGTCCAGCCCACCCTAGACCAGGTATATTTAAACTTCTTGCATGAACGTCGCCGCCCAATGCATTTACTTGAGTAACAGAGAGAAAACATGTGCTAATGACTGTGCTTAGTAAAAGCACTAATTGAATAGTATTTTTCTTAAACATTTGATTACCTCCTTGTAATCTAATTAGCTATCTTTTGAAGAGATAGTGCAAAAAAAGTAGTGCAAAACTTTTATCATCGCCTATAAATTTGCGTATATAATTACTCTGGAAAACTTGCAATCGACAATTCTAAGTAAGTTTCTTCTATTTCTTTGGGGCTTATAAAGCGGATGGAATCTATTATTAAGTTTCTTTCATGGTAAAATTTAGCCATCAAGTCTAAGATGAAAAATCATTGTTAGCCCCAACAAATATGGCCCGATCTCTGAGGCAATTAAATTGCTACATAGTGGGTAGAGGCAATATGCCTAAAGGAAAGACACTATGCGCTTTGCTTCTCTTGGAAGTGGCAGCAAGGGTAATGCTACCCTTGTTGAGACCAAAAACACCTGTGTGATGATTGACTGTGGATTTTCAATCAAAGACGTTGTGCGCCGGCTAGAGTGCCTTGGTAAATCACCACAAGATCTCAATGCAATTTTAGTTACCCACGAACACAGTGATCACTGGAAAGGGGTTATACCTCTTGCACAGCGGTACT
>Ga0213866_10000828_pt1 | contig 24127 bp, 16 predicted proteins | sample PICome_11_FD_160079 | JGI IMG/M metagenome (GOLD analysis project Ga0213866, IMG submission 160079) | Coastal seawater microbial communities near Pivers Island, North Carolina, United States - PICO284 | ecosystem: Environmental > Aquatic > Marine > Coastal | place: USA: North Carolina...
CCGGATCGCTTGGCTGCGAGATCTGGCTGCGCAACGCAGGCCGCCTAGACCGCCACCTTCGCGAACCACCTCGCCAGCGGCAAAAGCAACAGGACGCGCGCTTAAGTTAGCGCGTATGTGCTCTGCGGGGGAGGGCTGCTTCCTTTCCGGCAGATCATCTACCTGATCCTCTCGCAGCCTTCACATCAATCCGTTAGGATCAGAGCTGATTGGCATCCCAGCCTCACGCGCTGCCTGCGTTGGTAGCGTTGAGCGCCAAACTCACGAACGCGAGATACCTTATGCTGAAGTCACGCATCATCGCCCTTTCACTCTTCGCTGCCGCCGGACTGGCAATCTCCTTCGGCCCATCGATTCCTGCGCACGCTGAGAGCAAAATTGACAGCTCCGTCTCCCTCATTCGCGAGCACGCGACCGATTCCTTCAAGCAGTATGAGCGCCAAAAGGCGATGGAGAAGCTGCAGGAAAGCGGCACGCCAGAAGGCGCCGTCGTACTGTGCGAGCTACTCGGCGACGCTTTCCCCCGTATCAAAGAGTACGCGGAGCTCCTGCTTGCCGGCATGAGCGGCGACGGTGTCGACGCAGCGATCGCCACCGCAGGCATTCTCGAAGAAGGCTTGCACAAAGACTTCAAGCCAAGCGCTGAGCGCAGAGCTGCCGCAGCCCGCGTGCTGGGCAAGAAGTTCGCCAAGGATCAGGTCGAGGCCTTGATCAAAGCGCTTGAAGACAAAGACGACGACGTCGCAGCCGCGGGCGCATGGGCGCTTGGCGAGATTGGTGGCGACGACGCAATCGAAGCGCTCGAAAAAACAGGGCTGCGCAAGAAGGGTGCAGCACTCGGCGCAAGCTTGCGTGCACTCGGCTATCGCGGCGAGAAGGGCGAAGCTGACGACAAAGTCGAAAAGGCGATCAAGGACAAAAGCTGGCAAGCCGCTGTGGGCGCTGCGGACTACTGCGCGCAGATCGGCCCGGACGACTACCTCGAAGTGCTTGCGACTGGTCTCGACAAGGCGGACAAGTCTCATCAAGTACGCATCGCGATCGCGCAGGCGCTCGCTGGCCTGAAGAAGTCTGAGAACATCGAAGCCTCGCGCCCGCTCTGGGAGGCGCTGCTGCAGGATGAGGACTGGCGCGTGCGTCGCCGCACAGTTGAGGCGATGGTGGAGTTCTGGCAGGTGCTAAGCATTGATCTGCTGACCGAGAATATGCCCGACGAGAACGTGGACACCACGCTCTACGATTACGTCCACGCGCTCGAAGATCTGACGGGCGAAAGCCAACCCTATCGCGCCGACGCCTGGAAACTGTGGTGGACGCAAGCCAAGGCAATGGCTGCGAGCAGCGAAGATGGCAAGTACAAGATGCGCGAGAAGCTCAAGCGCCCTGAGAATGGCTGGCTCCGCGCCCCCAATTCAAAGGCTCGCGAGGAGGCAAACAAGAAGCAGCGCCAGGACAAAGGCACGGATGAAGAGCCGATCTCAGAGGGCTTCTTTGAAATCCCTGTGCTGAGTGAAGACGCCTACTTCGTCTTCGACTTCTCCGGCTCGATGCGCGATGCGCTGCCTGGCACCAAGGAGCCTTGCAAGGCCGACATTGCTCGTAATGAGCTCTTCAAGGTGCTCGAAAGCTACCTCAAGTTTGAGGACGAAGATCTGCGCCCCAAGTTCAACGTGCTGATCTACCGCTTCCCCTCTGACTGGCCTTTCAAGTCGCCCAACCCCGCGCCGCAAGCTGAGCGCGCCTTTGACGACGGCATGGAAACCACGACGGACAAGACGATCGCGGCTGCCAAAAAATGGATCGGCTCAGGCCCAGGCAAAGACAAGATTCACGGCTGGGGCGCCTTCTATGAGGCCTTCGTGGCTTCGATGGAAGACCCGGAGTGCAAGGTGATCTACTTCCTGAGCGACGGCGCGCCCTCAGCCGGCCAAGCCGCCCGCTGGGAGAACCTGCACATCGCGCTCAAGGCCGCCACGCGCTTTCACCCCGTGCGCATCAACACCGTCCTGATCGGCAAACCCAGCAACCGCAGCCACGGCAAGCTGATGCAAACCATCGCCGACAAAAACTGCGGCGCCATGACCAACCCCTACGGCGACAAGTAACGCAGTAGAACTGGCATTCATGCCAGTTCCGAAATCTTCTAAAGCAAATCCCCACGCAAGCAGACGCAATCTTCGAGGGGCCGGGCTTCATGCTCTGGCCCCTTTTGCGTGCGCTGTCTACAATCCCGCGCACTGGATACACAAAGGTGATGCGTGGCGCGTGCGCTGCGCTGGCGTAGGAGTTGGCAATGAGCGATGGGCAGAAGTACCGTTTGGTGACGCGTAGCGATTTCGATGGGCTGGTGTGCGCCGTGCTCTTCAAAGAGCTCGACATGATCGACGACATCAAGTTCGTGCACCCCAAGGACATGCAGGACGGGATCATCGAGATCACGGGGCGCGACATCATCACCAACCTGCCATACGTCGAAGGCTGCTTCCGCGCCTACGACCACCACCACTCCGAAACCCTGCGCAACGAGAAGCACGACAATCTCATCATCGATCCCGATGCGCCCAGTGCTGCCCGCGTGGTCTACGATCACCACGGCGGCAAGGCGACCTTCCCGCGCGTATCCGATGCGATGATGGAGGCGGTCGATAAAGCCGACGCCGCGCAGTTCAGCAAAGAGGAAATCCTCAATCCCACCGATTGGGTGCTGCTCAACTTCATCATGGATTCGCGCACGGGCCTTGGCCGCTTCCACGACTTCCTGATCCCCAACTACAAGCTGATGATGCTGCTGATCGATCACTGCCGCGATCTGAGCATCGAGGAAATCCTCGCGCTGCCGGACGTCAAGGAACGCACCGACGTCTACCACGAGCACGAAGAGAAGTTCAAAGCCCAAGTGCTTGAGCGCACCACGGTGTACGACAATCTGGCCGTGATCGACTTGCGCGGCGACTCCACCATCTGGGCCGGCAACCGCTTCATGATTTACGCGCTGCACCCGCAGTGCAACATCTCGATCCACGCGATGTGGGGCAAAGGCGCGCAAAACACGGTCTTCGCGATCGGCAAGTCGATCCTGGATCGCAGCAGCCGCACGAACGTCGGCGAGCTCTGCCTCAAGTACGGCGGCGGCGGCCACCAAGCTGCGGGCACGTGCCAGGTGGACAACGACAAAGCTGAAGCTGTGCTGAAAGAGCTGATCGAGAAGATCACGCTAGACGGCTAGCCGCTCCACCGCGCAGCGGGGGAGCTGTCGAGCGAAGCGAGACTGAGGGGGCAGACCTTTTCGCAAAGCTATGCGCCCAAAAAAGAGCGGCGCTTCTCGCAAGGGGCAGCCGCTCCACCGCGAAGCGGGGGAGCTGTCGAGGCAAAGCCGAGACTGAGGGGGCAGACCTTTTCAAAGAGCTATGCGCCCAAAATCAAAGGCAATGCTCCTCGCAAGGGGCAGCCGCTCCACCGCGCAGCGGGGGAGCTGTCGAGCTAGCGAGACTGAGGGGGCAGCTCTTTTCGCAGAGCGACGCGCCACAATCAAAAGCAGCGCTTCTCGCAAGGGGCGGCCCCCTCCGACCGAGACTCCTACGGAGTCTCGCCCACCTCCCCCGACTGCGTCGGTGGAGGGGCTGCGCGCAGAATCAAGTTTGTGATGTGTCTTGCGATGAGGCTTGGGTCTGAGAGAACCGACTTGTTTTCGAATCGGTAGATTGTCCAGCCAGCGACTTCCAACTCTCGCTGGCGCTGTAGATCCTGGTCGCCGGTGAAGTGATGACTCCACCCATCTAGTTCAATGCCTGTTTTGCTTGGCAGATGCGCAAAGTCCAGCACATAGCCCTTGCATGGATGCTGCCTTCGGAAGCGAATCCCAGCAGCACGCTGGGACTTCAAAGCACTCCACAAGAGACGCTCTGGCAGAGTCATGTTCTTTCGAAGAATGCGTGCAATCTTGACATCTGGCTTGTTGGCTTTAGGCATCGCTCTTCCCCTCATATGCCACCAGTGTATATATGACTGAGCCTAAGTCAAGCCGCTCCACCGCGCAGCGGGGGATCTGTCGAGCTAGCGAGACTGAGGGGGCAGACCTTTTCGCAAAGCTATGCGCCACAATCAAAAGCAGCGCTTCTCGCAAGGGGCAGCCCCCTCCGACCGAGACTCCTACGGAGTCTCGCCCACCTCCCCCGACTGCGTCGGTGGAGGGGCTAATAACTGTGCTCATCCGCGGGGTACGCGCCACCGCGCACATCATCCCGAAACTCGCCGAGCGCTTTGGCGGCGAGGTCGTGGAAGTTGAGGTAGCGCTTGAGGAACTTCGGCGTGAAGCTCGGGTCGAAGCCGAGGATGTCGTTGAAGACGAGAACCTGGCCGTCGCAGTGCGGGCCTGCGCCGATGCCGATCGTGGGCATGGAGACCGCTTCGCTGATCTCCTTCGCCACGTCAGACGGCACAAGCTCTAGCACCATCGCGAATACGCCGGCGTCTTCGAGGCGCTTTGCATCATCAAGCAGCGCGTCACGATCGCGGTTCACGCTCACACCCGTCGCGTTAACCGATTGCGGCGTGTAGCCGAGGTGCCCCATCACCGGGATGCCCGCGCCGATGATCGCTTTGACCTGCGGGATGACGCTTGCTCCGCCCTCGAGTTTCACCGCGCCAGCTTGCCCTTCCTTTAAGAAGCGGCCCGCGTTGCTGACGGCTTGCTTGATCGAGCTTTGGTAGCTCATGAAGGGCATGTCGCCCAGCACCAGCGCCTGCTTCGTGTTCTCCGCGACTAGCCGCGTGTGGTAGATCATCTCTTCCATCGTGACCGAGAGCGTGTTGGCGCGGCCCTGCACGGTGGTGCCCAGCGAGTCGCCGACCAGCGCGATTTCTGCTGCTTGATCGACGAGTTTGGCGGATGGCGCGTCGTAGGCGGTGATCATCACGATCTTGCTCTGGCCCTTGAGCTTGCGCAGTTTGGGGATGGTGATGCGTGGCATGAGAGTCCCTTTTCAGTTGCGGTGCGTCGGTGTTCTCTGGTGCTTGGCTGCGTCGTTCGTTGGGCCTCTCGCGCTTCGCGCGAGCACCGACGGGAGTGTCGGTGCCACTGCGCGCACGAGCATGCAGCTCTACTTCTCGCGCGGCTGCAAAATCACGTGCCATGGCGCGGGCTTGCCCTGCGCATCGAGCGCGCGCTCTTCAATGTCGATCCACTCATAATGCGCTTCGACAAGCGGGCGCAGCGCGTCGCCGATCTCCGGCGAGTGGACTTCCAAGATCACGAGGGGCTTGTATTTCAGCAGCGTTTCACTAGCGCCTTGGAAAGCGAGCAGCTCAGCGCCTTCGATATCCATCTTGATCACGTTGGGCGGGCGAACTTCGTTCAGCATCGCATCCATCGTCGTGCAAGTAACTTCAATGCTCTCGGGCCTGCGATCATCGGTGCCGGAAAGACGTCCCGCAGGATCACCAGCGCCACCAAAAGCAAAGCTCGCCGTGCCGGGAGCGTCGCTAATCGCCTCGCCTCGAATCGTAACGCGATCGGCAAGGCCATTGATCTCCACCTGCTCGCGCACGCTCTCAAGATTGCTCGGCTGCGGATCGAAGGCGACGACATGCCCGCCCTCGCCAGAAAGCTTCGATGCAAGCAGCGTGAAGAATCCAGCGTTCGCGCCGATGTCCCACACGCAGTCGCCAGGTTTCACGTACTGCTTGAAAGCGTCCTGCACGATCGGCTCGATGATGCCGAGCCAATAGCCGTTGACGTAGCGGTGATGGCGCTTCCACTTCATGCCAGCGAGCAGGCCGCGCTTGATGGTGACGACGCTGCCCTCTTTGAATTGCCCGGCGTACCAGCGCAGAAACTTGCCCAGCAGTGGCACTTTGCCGACAGCGTAAATCAGTGAACTGGCCTTCATCGCTTCCCTTCCGCCCTCGTCGAATTCGCTACGCAATGCGCTCATAGAGTGGATTATTCACCTTACGAGATGTGCGCGCGATCCCCATAATGACATGGAAGCAGGCAATCTGCCGGGGCAAAGCAGGATCACGCAACACCAGAAGAAAGCAATCCCTATGAAAGTACTCGTCGCAGGTGGAACAGGATTCGTCGGACAGCCCCTCGTTGAAGCGCTACTCGCGCGCGGCGACACCGTCACCGTGATGTCGCGCTCGAAGGACACCGTAAGCAAAGCCTTTGGCGACAAGGTCAAAGCCGCGACTTACGAAGGCAGCTTCGAAGGCTATGACGCGATCATCAATCTCGCTGGCGCTGGCATCGCAGACAAGAAGTGGAGCAAGGAGCGCAAAGAAGTCCTGCGCAACTCACGCTTGGAAACGACCACCAAGATCGCCGAGGGCATCGCGAAGCTCGGCAAGAACAAGCAGCCCAAAGTGCTCGTGAACGCCTCCGCAGTCGGCATCTACGGCTGGCGCGGCAAGCCCGAGCTCGATGAAGAAGCGCCTCACGCTGACGACTTCATGGGCGAGCTTTGCCAAGCCTGGGAGCACGCGACCAAGCCCGCGAGCGACGCGGGAATCCGCACGGTGATGGTGCGCATCGGCGTGGTGCTCGCAGCGGGCGGCGGCGCGCTGGCCAAGATGGCGCCTCCCTTCAAGTTCTTCGCGGGCGCTCCGCTAGGCGATGGCCGCCAGTGGATGAGCTGGATTCACCGCGATGATCTCGTGCGCATGTTCCTCTTCGCCGTCGACAACGATGAGATCAGCGGCCCGCTCAACGGCACCGCGCCGAAGCCCGAGACGAACAAGGATCTCAGCAAGGCGCTCGCGCGTTCGATGCGCCGCCCCTGCCTGCCGATCGGCGTGCCGAAGGGCTTGCTCAAGCTGATGCTGGGCGAGATGAGCGTGGTCGTGCTGCAAGGCAACCGCGTCGTGCCGAAGAAGGCGCTGGATGCGGGCTTCACCTTCAACTATCGCAACGTCGATCAAGCCTTCCGCGCGATCTATCGCAATGAGCTGCGCGATGAGAACGGCTTGGTGAAGAAGAGTGATGCTGGAGAGAAGAAGGAAGAAGAGAAGAAAGACGCTGCAAAGTAGAGCGCGTCATCCCGACAGAACGATGAGTCGCGACGAGGGATCTCCCTTGCAATAGGAGGTCGAGGTGGCCGATGGGTACGACACTGACGGAGACATCTTCGAACACGCCCGAGCAGAAGAGTTCGATTCCATATCGCTTGGTGAATGGCGACAACCTGACTGCTCGCGAGTTCCATCGGCTCTACCTTAACCATCCCGACGAAACCAAGTTCGAGTTGCTGAAAGGGCGCGTCTTCGTCACGCCACCTGTGTATGAGCCGCACGGCCAAGCACACGCGGGCTTCGGAGGCCTCCTCGCTACTTACAGTTCGCTGACTCCTGGTATCCGCGTGGCAGGAAACGTCACCGTCCGCCTCGACGAGATGAACGAAGTTCAACCCGATGGCTACGCCCGCATCCTCGAATCCCACGGTGGCCAAACCAAGAGTCCACTCGACGAAAAGGGCATGCCCACTTTCATCATCGGCGCACCTGAATTGGTTGTGGAGATCGCAGGCAGTAGCCGCTCAATTGACTTCGGCGACAAGCTCGATTCCTACCGAGCGACTGGCGTGCGCGAGTATCTAGTCTGGTCGCTGCACGATTCAACGCTGCACTGGTTCGAGCTGCCTAGCCTCAACAAGCTTGCGCCAGATGAGCTTGGAGTGATTCGTTCGAAGATCCTTCCGGGCCTTTGGATCTCGCCAGAACTGTTGCTCAAGCGCGACTTCATGGCCTGCGTCGCCCTCCTCCAAGAAGCGGCGAAGAGCGACGAGCATCGAGCTTTCGTCGCCAAGCTCAACCAAGCCGCTTCCTGATTTCCGGCAATCATTCGCCGCTTTCCGCAACGATTCACCCGGCTTTGATTGAAGGGCTATGCCCCTGTGCTACACTCAATCGGCGGCGCGTTGCGATCCCGATCGCGCCGGAAGCCACCCAACCCGTTGGGATCAAGCGGCATAGAGCTATGGGCAAAGTCGTCCTCGCATACTCCGGTGGACTCGATACCACCGTCGCAATCCACTGGCTCAAGCACCGGCGCAACTTCCGCGTCTCGGTGCTGACGGTCAATCTCGGATACGACCGCGACATCGATGTGGTCGGCGAACGCGCACTCTCAGCCGGCGCCGAGACCGTTCACGTTGTCGACGTACGCCGCACCTTCCTCAAGCATTACTGTTGGAAAGCGCTGCGAGCCGGCGCGAAGTATGAGGAAGCTTATCTCCTTTCCTGCGCGCTCTCGCGTCCGCTGATTGCGACCGAGCTCGTCAAGACCGCGCACAATCAAGGCGCGAACGTCGTCGCCCACGCAGCGCCGCCCCTCGGCAACGATCAGTTCAGACTGGAACGCTGCATCACCGCGCTCGATCCAAGGCTGCGCATTCTCTCGCCGATCCGCGAGTGGAACATGAAGACGCGCACCGAAGTGCTCGCCTACGCCCGTCTGCACAATCTTGAAATCGATGATCGTGGCCGCGATCCCTACACGCGCGACCAGAACATCTGGGGCACGCGCGCATCCGGCGGCGATCTCGCCGATGTGTCGAAAGAGCCCGAAGATGATGTGTGGGTCTGGACCAAAGATCCCCTCGACGCGCCGGACGAAGCGGAGCTCGTCACGATCCATTTTCTCAAGGGCGAGCCGGTTCGCCTGAATGACGACAAGCTCGAACCGATCGAGCTGATGGAAGAGCTGAACAGTATTGGCGCGCGCCACGGTGTTGGCCGCGTCGATCTGATCGAAGATCGCCTGCTCGGCTTCAAGAACCGCGAGGTCTACGAAAGCCCCGGCGCCACCATGCTGCACGCAGCGCACGACGCGCTTGAGCGGCTAGTCCTCGACCACGACTCGCTCAAGCTCAAACGCTACATGGGCACGGTCTACGCCGAGCAGATCTATACCGGCAACTGGTTCTCGACGATTCAGGAGAGCCTGGCTGCCTTCTTCAAGCAGACGCAGGAGTACGTCACCGGCAGCGTGACCCTGCGCCTCTTCAAAGGCTCAGTCTCAGCGATCAGAGGCGAGTCCGAGTTCTCCACCTACGACCGCGAGCTCGCGACTTTGCGCGACGAAGGCGGTGACCTCGGCCAAGGCGGCTCCGACTCCATGCTCGCCTGGGCCCGCATGCAACAGCTCACCCGCGCCTTCAAGCAACGGCCAAGGCTGTAGAGTAAGCTGCGCCGTCATTCCGACAGAGCGCGCAGCGCGACGAGAAATCTCACTGCCGAATCGCGCCGCGCTTGCGCAGCCTGAGTCCCACAGTTTCAATTTTGAACGTGAAGCTCTATCATGCTTGCCAAGGGCCAGCTTGATTCAGAGAGGATTCCTCGTGAAACACCTCATCACGTTCGCATTGATCTTTGCATGCGCAGCGCTGCTCGCGTCCTGCACAGGTGGAGAGAAACGCGCAACTCATGGCGACTCGTACCTAGAATCGATCAATGAAGCGACCTCGGATGACACGGTGTGGGTCAAGGATGGGGTCCGCATTGTCTTCAAACCAAGCGCGCGCAAGGTGCTGGAGAAGTTGCCGAGGCTTAACTCGCTCGGACTCTCAATCAGCGAGCCCGCCCGCTATCACGTTCAACACTCCGCGACGACCTGCAGCATGGCCATTCCTGACCCTGAAGGCGGGCTTTCGCGGGAAAGCGCCAATGCGCGACTTGAAGCCGCCTCGCACTTTCCGAACTCTATCCTGCTTGATGAATACGAGTGGAATCATGCGCAAGAAGCTTCTAACTTTGTCGTAGATGTGACACTAGTTGATGATCCCACGCAGGCAGAAGCTCTCATCTCCACGCTCAGTAACTCTCTTGCAACCTATGAAGAAGGAGCCCCGACGCTTTGGACGCGAGAATCGGAGTTGACTCTTTCCGTGCCGCGGTTGCTACCGCTGCAAGAAATAAGCCGCAAGGCTGAACCTCATGCATACGCGCTCCCGCCGGTAGAAATGAGCTTACCAGGCATTCTGGATGACGAGGCGCTCGCCCCACACTGGTTGAGCCGCCTCGTGGGTTTCAGCGGCGATCCGTCGGGCCATGAAAATCGACTCTGGAACAACTGGAGCGTTGGCGGTCCATCGGATCGACTGACGAAGTCCTTGAATCTCACCATCCGAGGTCATGTTCACAATCAAGAAGAGCGCGGCGGCTACTCGCTCCTGATTAGCGGTGACGCCCAGTTGGGAAGCTACGAAGACTTCCTCGAAGGTGATATCGCGATGGGCGGCTTCTCCGTCAGGTCGGCGACAATCTCCTTCCGCCAAGATGGAACTTTGGAGTCCGCCAGTTGGCATACCGTTCGATACTCCGTCTCAGACGGCTGGGTAATCTTTCCTAGCCACTATCTCGTAGTCGCTACGCACAACTACCGCAGCGTAACGCGAGTTGAACGCTAAGCTGTCGATCGTCCACCTCGTTAAGTGGAAAAGGCACTCGATTCTTTCAAGCTGATCAGGGGGTGCGAGCGATGATCAAGATCAGAAGCAACGCCCTTCCCCTGCTGATCTTCGCGCTCTTGGCGCTGACCATCGGCGGAATCATGATCGCCAATCAGCCGCGCAAGTGCAGTTGGGGAGGCTTCCTTCAGACTGAGGAGCGGTTGCTTTTCATCGAGGTGCGATCGCCTAGCGGCGAAGTTGTGGCAGCCCCGCGCGTCTTCGTGCTTCCGCCTCTGCGCCGTCACTCTCGCCCTTCATACTTGCGCCTGCCATACGAAGAGTATGACCTCCGCTCTTTGGGAAGTTTTGAAACGGTCTTCGAACCACTCAACTATGCGCTGGAAGAGTTAAATCCAATCAGCATGCGGCATGGCGAGCGATACTTCCCGGCTAAACGTTGCGCCGACGATCCGATGCACGGCCTCTCAGATCAGTGCTGGCGCATTGCGGTCGAGATCGAAGGCCACCCGCGCATTGCGATCAGCCTTGCCGAGATCGACTTCATCGCGAAGGCTCTCGCAGAAAGACGGGCCATTAAGCCGGAACATCTCCCAAAGAACGTTCAGGTCCAACTTGAAGCGAATGGCCACGACGTGCGCCTAATCTTTTCACCGAGCCTCCGACCTTAGCTAGCTCACTCCAACCCAAACGCGCTCGCTGCTTCGAGCAGCTCCTGCTTCTGCGCTTGGCGGAGCTTGAAGCTGTCGGCGTACTTTACGCTAGCGCGCTTTTGCATCTCAGGGTTGATCTCGTCGGCGGGGGCGTCGATGCCGGTGCGGCAGGTGAGCGGGTCGACGCCGCAGGCCAGGCAGCCGGGGGTGTGGCCCGAGCAGTCGTCGGTGTACTGCTCCATGCGCGCGCGCACGGCTTCGTCCCAAAGCGTGCGCTTGTTGACGCCGACGCTGAGCATATCCCAGGGCAGCACCTCGTCCTTGGTGCGCCTGCGATGAATGTAGAACCAATCGCTCAGCCCGCATTCCGCCAGCGCCTTGTCCCAATTCTCGCGCTTGAAACCCTCGCCCCAGGCGTCGAAGCGTGAGCCAAGCTCCCACGCACGCTTGATCACGCGGCCTAGTCTGCGATCACCGCGCGACATCAGCGCTTCCAGCCACGACTCGCCGTAGCCGTGGAACTTGAGGTTGATATTGCGGAACTCGATCAGACTCTTGAAAAGGCGCTTGCGATGCTCAAGCTCTTCCTCGCCCGCCTGCGGCTCCCACTGGAAGGGCGTGAAGGCCTTGGGCACAAAGAGCGAGACCGTGACGTTGATGCGCACGTTCTTCTTCATCTGCCGACCCATCTCAGCGATCACATTGAGCAGCTCGGCAGTCTCGCGGATGTCTTCGTCGTTCTCGGTCGGCAATCCAATCATGCAATAGAACTTGATCGTGCGCCAACCTTCGCGGAAGGCCATGCGCGCGCCTTCGATCAGATCGTGCTGCGTAATCTGCTTGTTGATCACTTTGCGCAGGCGTTCCGAGCCAGTCTCCGGCGCCATCGTTAGGCCAGACTTGCGCACGTTGCGCGTCACGCTCGGCAGCTTCTGAAGCTGATCGTTCACGCGAAGCGAAGGCAGCGAGATGCTGATGTGCTCCTCGCCAAGCTCCGCGCTGAGCAGATCCATGATCTGGAAGAGCTGCGGGTGATCGGAGCTGGAGAGCGAGAGCAGCGCGATCTCGTCGTAGCCCGTTTGCTCAATGATGCCGCGCGCCATCTCCAGCACGCGCTCGGGGGTGCGGTAGCGCTGCGGGCGGTCGATCATCCCGGCTTGGCAGTAGCGGCAGCCTTCGGTGCAGCCGCGCATTACTTCGATCGTGACGCGGTCGTGTACCGTTTCGATGTAGGGCAGAATCTGCTTCATCGGGTAGTAAGTGTCGTTGAGATTGGCGACCGCGTTCTTCTTGATGCGCGGCGGCAGCTTGTCGGCTTTGGGCTTAACTGCGCGGATCACGCCGTCATCTTCATACTCGATTTCGTAGAGCGAAGGCGCGTAGCAGCCGGGCACGATGCGCGCGCAAAGCTCGAAGAATGATTGGCGCGAGAGGCTCGGCAGATCGTCGGGGATCAGCTCATCGCGCAGGCCGAGCGGCGGCTTCGAGTAGACATCCTTGCGATCATTCTTGCCGATGAAGGGCGCGAGCGCCTCGCGCAGATTCGCCATCGGGACGCGGCCACGCCATGCGCCGAGCAGACGCAGGAAGCAGGGCAGCACCTCTTCGCCCTCGCCGATGAAGAAGAGATCGACGAAGTCCGCGAGCGGTTCGGGCGTGACGGAGCCAGTGCCGCCGGCGATCACCACGGTATCGCTCTCAGTGCGCTCGCTCGCTTCGATCGCGATGCCGCCGAGGTCGAGCATGTTGAGCAGATTGGTGTAGCTCGTTTCGTTTTGCAGCGAAAAGCCGATGCAATCGAAGGCGTGCAGCGGGTAGTGATTCTCCATGGAGAAGAGCGGAATGCTGTGCTCGCGCATCTGCGCTTCCATGTCGATCCACGGCGTGAACGCGCGCTCGGCGAGCATGTCGGGCTGATCGTTCACGAGGTGATAGAGAATCTTGACGCCCTGATTGGACATGCCAATCGCATAGGTGTCGGGAAATGCCATGCAGAAGCGCACGCGCGTGGCGTCGCTCCAGTCGGGGCGGGCCATGTTGACCTCGCCGCCCAGGTACTGCGCGGGCTTCTCGACTTTGAGCGCGATCTTTTCGATGTCTGCGTAAACGCTTGCGGGGGTGGTCATGGCTCGTCCTCGTTTTGCGCGGCTGGATGACCGCGAACCGCGCATGATAGAGGGAAATTGAGGAGAAGAGAAGAATTCAACGCAAAGTCGCGGAGAACGCAAAGGGTCGCAAAGCGCTTCGCGGTTGTGTTGCGCTCTTGAGTGCCGCGTACTTGCTTGGCGTTCTCTTAAGTCAATAGTAGGCGTTGAGGGCTCGCAGGCGAGCGGGAAAGCGCTTTGGGGACGATTGGCGATTCGTTAGCGTGAAGCTTTTTGTAGGCGAGAAGAGAGAATCTCGCGCGAAGCCGCCAAGCCGCCAAGTTTCCTGTCGGTAGGAGCGATGATTGATCGAGCAAGAGTGCTGACTGAGAAGGGGAGATCGCCTGCAAAGGCGTTTCAATTTCAGAGAATCAGAAGGCGATCTTACAGTGAGCGCATCACGCCATCGCGAAGCGCTTTGTGGCCTCTGTGCCTTGGTGCCTCTGTGTTGAATCTTCTGTCCGCTGCCAGCGATTCGTTGCACCGGGACGCGCTGGCAGACAGGTTTGTCTGCCCCACCCTTCACCGACATGAGCGTCGGTGCCACTGCGGGCTACGCCAGGCCTTCGTCGGTTAGCAGGCGCATGAGGCGGCTCTTGAACATCTTGAGGGCGTTGGCGCGGTGAGAGACGGCGTTCTTGCCTTCCGCGCTGGTCTCGCCAAAAGTTTGGCCGTAAGGCGGGAAGTAGAAGACGGGATCGTAGCCGAAGCCGTTCTCGCCTTTGGGTTGCGAGACGATCAGTCCCTCGACTTTGCCCTCCACCGTCAGCAGCACTTCCTTCTGCGTGGCGAGCGCGATCGAGCAGACAAAGCGCGCGGTGCGCTTCTCCTCGGGCACGTCCTTCAGCTCTGAAAGCAGCTTGCGGGTGTTGGCCGTATCGTTGCCGTGCTCGCCGGCGTAGCGGGCTGAATGCACGCCGGGCGCGCCTCCAAGCATGTCAACTTCGAGACCCGAATCATCGGCTAGCACGAGAATATCCGCGGGCTTGATGCGCTGCGATTCGGAGCCAAAAAGCCTGCGCGAGCCTTGCGTGCCCTGGCGATTCAGCCCGAGCATGTCCTCGGCTTGCTCACGCGCGCGCTCGGCCGCGAGATTCTCAAGCATGTCGGTCTCTTCGCCGTCCTCGTCGTAGTTCGTGACTGCGGTATGGCGGCCAGATCTCGATGCGCCTCGGCGCGCATAAAGGTACTGCGCGAGAAGATGCGCCTTCTTGCCAGCGTTTTCGGAGAAGGTTGCGCCATCTTCGTCGATCTCTGGGATCGGCTCGTAGTCCGAGAAGGGAACGAGTGAGATTGCTGGAATTGCCGAGAGAATCTGGCTGATTTCGCGCACCTTGTGATCGTTGCTGGTGCCGATGACGATCCGAACATCCGCCATGTGTCGCCCTGTCCTGCCATGAAGCCTAGCTTGCGCAGACAGCAAATGCTGCGTCGCGCCACTGTACGCTATCGTAGCGCTGGCGCGGTGAAACGCAACGCGGACCGGAAAACTCCAGCCCGCGTTGATCGATCAGATTATTCGAAGCAGCGCAAAGGCTGACTTATTCGTCGTCCTTCTTGCGATCCTTCTTGATCTTCTCCCAGACCTCTTCTTCATCCATGAACTCCTTGAAGTTCTCGATGAAGCCCATTGGATCTTCGACGTAGGGCACCGCAGCAGTGTCTTCCAGCTCAACCAAGTGCGCGTTGGAGAACATGCCCTTGAGCTTGTTCGGCGAGCCCTTGTCACCAAGCTTGTCGTTCTTGCTATAGAAGAAGAGCGCGGGCGTCTTGATCTTCTTACCTTCGAAGACGTAGTCGCCGTCGATCAGCGAGGCTTGACCGCTCGGGCGTTCGCCGGACTCTTCCATCTCTTTGCGGCGCTTGGCGTTGACCTGATTTTCGATCTGATTCATGCGGATGTTGTTCACGCTGTAGGGATCAAACACCAAGTGCGACATGCGACCGATCTGCGCTTCGAACTGCTGGTCTTCCGTGAAGGCTTCGCGCGGGCCGTTGGGGCCGTAGTAGGTGCGCAGGATCGCGGCGTACCATTGCAGAGTGGAATCGCCGCCTTGATTGCGAGCTGATTCCAGCGCGCTGTTGAAGCGATCGTTGCCAGAGTATGCGCCGACGCAGACGATGAACTGAATGCCATCAGGCTGATTCTTCGCGTATTCCATCGCCATGAAGCAAGCTGTGGCACCCAGCGCGATCATTCCGACGTTGCCGCCCTTTTCTTTGCGACGAGCTTCGAAGATCTTGTAGATGCGATCGACGGGCTGATAGTACGCGTTCGGATCAGGCGTGCCGTTGCGATCTGTAGGACGCTTGAGGTCCTTCATCTTGCTCGCATCAGGCATGCGCAGCATGGTGACGTTGAAGTACTTCGTGAACTCGTACATGTAAGGTTCCATCCACTCGCCGTAGAACTCTACGGAGGGCAGGATGAGGAGCTCAAGATCGGTCGGCAGGTCTTGCTTCTCGCGAGCGTACTGACGTCCCTTGACTTCCACGCCCTCAACTTCGGTCGAAACAGCTTCTCCATCGTTGCGGTAAAGGATCGGGCCGTCCTTGGCTCCATCCCACCAGATCTGCCAGCCGTTGACCAAGTCGCCGTGGCGCTGCGAGGTGAGCTTCTCCATCGCGTAAACGACGAGCCACTTGAGGTGACGCAGGCCCTTGTCTTTCTCAAGCACCTTGCGCTTCTTCTCGATTTCCTTGTCGGCCTTCTTGGAGTCTTCCTCGGTGCTGCCAAGCAGTTGCTTGAGCACAGCAAAGAGCGCTTCGAAGTTCGGCTTGTTGACCTCTTCGCCGTAGTTATTCGACATGTGAAGCGCGGCTTCGATGCGGTTCGAGACCGCGTAGTCGCCTTCGTCGCCGTCCTCATCGACGTTCACCAGAACTTCGCGAACGTAGTCCCAAGTCGCATCATTGCGCTGATTGGCAACGCAGAGCGTGAAGATGATGTGGGCGCGCAGCTTGCGCTCGTCATCCTTCTTGTCGTTGAGATCGCGAGCTTCCTCAACCAGACCTTCAAGCACATCCGGCGTCGCGGTGGCAAGGTTGACCATGCCCTGTTCGCGAATCATCCAGTGCTCGTTCTTCAAAATCTCGATGTAGCTCTCAAGGTACTGCTTCGAATCGTTCGGCAGGGCTTTAACGGCTTCGTTCTTTTCACGCGGGACGCGGCTTGACCATTCCTTTTCGAAGGCTTTGATCTTTTCCTTCGGCTCGGTCGGCTCGGCTTGAACCACACTCAGCGTGACGGCGAGCGTCATGCAAACCAACAAACTCATAGCGATGGCGCGTTTCATAGGTCTCCCTCCTCAAGGCGAAGCTTATTCAGCTCAAATGCTTCCCGGGGTGTGTGCCCATCTGGGCTGTTCACAGGATAGCGGATGACTCCGCCTGCGTGCAAAGAATGCCTGCGATCCTAGCAGATTGCGCGCCAGAAATCGCACACTCAGCTAAGGGGATTCCCCCTCTTTACGCAAAGCTCCGAGCAAAAGCGCAGCTAATCGGACGCGCAGGCAACCGCCTAGCGAATTCCAATTCCTCAATGCAAATCGAGCACCCTCCCATCAGGAGAGTGCTCGATAGCCTGTGCGTACCAATGAAGCCCAGAGGGCTCCGCGCTATTCTCCCCTGCGCGGCCCCGGCCCAACGCCCGGCTCGCCAGCCTCCGGCGTGCGGGGATTCTCCGTGCCCTCAGGCAGTTCCTTGGGCTGAACAATGGTATCGGGATCGCCGTCGCCGACCTGCCCGCCGAACTCATCCACGGCGACGAAACTCGTGCCCTCACTGACGATGCTGTAGGCGAGAGCAGTCTCGACGACTTGCTCTTTCATTGCCACAACGGCCTTAGGATCAGTATTGCCGTAGCAGGCATCCGTAAGCGACTCGATCTTCTCACGCGCCCAGAGCGCTGCGAGACCCGGATTCGCTGGCTCGTTCGCAGGCAGATCGACTTGCATCTCCATCGAGTAGGGCTGGCCGCCCAAATAGCCGCTCAGGGTGAGCGTGCCGGTGATCGGCCCAGCGCTCGCGTCGTATCGCCCGGTGATGCTTACCGGAATTCCCGCAAAGACATCGCGAATCTGCGAAGGATACGTTTCCACTTCGCCCACGCCGGACCAGTCAAGCTGGATGTGCGTGAAGATCGGCGTTTCCATGTAGGTGTAAAGCTCGGTCACGGCTTTCTCTGATTCAGCGTAGTCGTTCTGCATCAGGATTTCCGTGTGTCCCCCACCGTGTTGGCCAATCTTCTCCAGCAAGAAGCGGTTGACGCTGGAGCCGGTGCCGAAGGCGAAGATGCGCGTTGAATCGTCTTTGCGCGTCTTCAAAGTTGAGAGCACCGTTGACTCATTCCCCACGCGGCCATCGGTAAAGAAGGCCACCATGCGCATGCGATTGCCATCGCGCTCTTGCTGGAGCAGGTCAACGATCGCTTGATTCATGCGCGTTCCGCCGGAGCCGCTCAGCACTTCGATGTAGTCGGCAGCCTCTTTGCGATTCGTATCGTCGATGTACTTCGGCGTATCCCAAAGCTGCGTTGACGAGCCCGAGTAGGTCATCACATTGAAAGTATCGCCTGGGCGCATGCCGTCGATCAGCTTGAGCGCGAGAGTCTTCGCGATCTCCAGCGGCTCGCCGTGCATCGAGCCAGAAGTATCGATCAGCAAGATGATTTCGCGCGGCGAGATCATGCCAGCCCCCGGCGCTTGCGGTGGCGCGATCATCAGCGAAACAAAGCCCTCGCCATTGCTCGCGTGCGCTGCATAGCCGGTGCGCATCTCGTCGCCGAGCACGTCGAACTCAAGCGCGAAGTCTTTGTTCGGAATCGTCTCGTGCGCAGCCAGCGTGATCAAGCGCTGTGAGGCGCCGAGCACTTGCTCTTGATAGTCGTGCTTGGAAGGAACGCGCACCGCATGGATAGGCAAGCCGGCATCCAGCTCGACGCTCAAGCTGACATCGTTGCCGCTGCGCAATCCCTTTGCGAGCGTCGGCGACGTGATGCGCTCGGCATCTGGAGTCGCTTCGGTGTAGCGCGAGCCGACGGTCATCGGGAAGTGCCACGAGTAGGTTCCACCCTTGCGCTTCAGCTTGTTCATGAAGGTCAGCTCGACCTTGATCTGCTCCTTCGGCGCAATGTTCGCGATCGACTGCGTGAAGATGTTGGGGCGCTCCTGTTCGAGCAGTGCTGCGCGGTAGCCCTTCGCTTTCGCGTCTTCGTAGATCGCCTTGGCTTCTTCGCGCTTGCGGATCAAGCCGACGATTACGCGGGCGCCGATCGTCATCGTGTAGCCGTTCACTGCGGCATCTTCTGGCAGCGGGAAGACGTAGATCGCCTCGATCGGATTGTCGAAGCTGTTCTCGTAGGTTTGCGTCACGCTGGTTTGCGCGATGAATCCGCTGATGCTCGCTCGCACGTCGGTAGCTTTGAGCGGGAAGGCTTGGCCGGGCTGAATCAGCTTGCCTTCGCGGATGATCGGACGCGCCCAGAGCTCGCCGGTCTGCGCTTCCATCGCACGCTTGGTCGTGGCTTGTGCGTCGCGCATTGCTGCTTCTTCGATGGAAATCGTTTCCTCAGCCGGAGCTTCATCGCCCGCTTCTCCATCGGCGCGGCCATCGTCAGCATCATTCTGCTGCTTCTTCGCCGCTTCTCGGCTTGGGACGCCGCCGTAGGGATTGGCTGCTGGCGTGGGCGCGGGAGGTGCAGCTCGACCGCCGCCGCCGCGTGCTCTGCGGAAGGTTGAACCACCAGATCCGCCCTTGCTACCACCGCCGCCTCCACCGCCGCCAAGGCCGACGTTGGAGACATTGCCCTTCCTGGGGTCAGGCGATTCTACAGAATCCTTGTTGGGCTGATCCGTCGGGTCTGCGTTGCGATCATCTACCGCGTTGTCCATGATTTTCGGCTGCTGCGTGGGATCCTCAACGGGTGGCTCGTCCTTCGGGAACTCAACTTCTTCACGATAGGGCTGCTGCCCCTCTTCCGATTCAACGAGCACGAGCTGCTTGTCGTTCGCATCGCCGCTCGATTTGACGGCGGTGTTGTCTGCGCTTGAATCAGCATCAGGCTCATTCGAGCAGCCAACCACGCTGGCACTCGCCAGCCACAAGCCGCATAGCAGAACGATTGCCAATGGGAATCCGGCACGAATCGGCCGCGTAGAGTTCGAATGCATGATCGCCTCCCTTTGGTGATGGCGCGCGCGGCTATCTCTGCCCCCGCGCACGATCTGAATCAGGTCCTTCATCACTTGAACGCGAAAGGCGCGATGAAGTTCACTGATTCCGCAGCGATTCTCTCTCGACTCCCCACGGATTCCGCCGTGGAGCCCTAACCTGCCAAGTCTTAGAGCGTTCTCGGTATCGTATGTTCGACGTCATCCCGACCGGAGCCGAAGGCGGAGGGGAGGGATCCCTTCTCGGAACGAAAAGGTCTAAGGATTGGCACGGGAGCACTACTCGAAAGGGGATTCCTCGCCTCGCCACTTCGTAGCTCCCTCGGGATGACGATCGAATAGACCAGGTCGAGAACTTCTGTGATCTGATGTTTCAGAGTCAAGCAAGAGCTTGATCCGCCGCCCCAGATTCGTACACTACCCCGCTCGACACTCAAGCCGGAGTGGCGGAATGGCAGACGCAGGGGATTCAAAATCCCCCGCCCGCAAGGGTGTGTGGGTTCAAGTCCCACCTCCGGCACCAACTCACAGCGATAGATTCAGAAGGTGGGCTCTCGCTCAGGCATGGCCTGCGTTGGCGCGGAGTCGTGCGAGGGTTGATGCGTTGCGCGCAGGCGGTGCGCGGCTACGTATGTGGGGCGTGGTTTCGATGCTGCGCGCAACTAATGAGGCGCTTGGCTAGAGCGGTGCTCGATTCCGCTATGGTCGAAGTGTTCGTCATCCCGAGGGAGCGGTGTAGCCGCGACGCGAGGGATCCCTTTTCGAGTAGTGCTCCCGCGCCAATCCGTAGACCTTTGCGTTCCGAGAAGCGATCCCCCCTCCGCCTTCGGCTTCAGTCGGGATGACAGCGGCGAAACGAAGTGAAGAACTGCTCTCAGCGGCGCTCGGTGAGCGTCTGTCGCAACCCGAACTCATGCGCGAAGGCTAGGGACCAGTGCATTTGCGCGCGCTAATCTCGTACCCGTAGGTCTTCGTGAAGGGCTTGGTCGTTGCCGGGTCGCGGGCGAAGGCGGTGATATCGCCTACGTATCGGCCATTAACGATGGCGCCGGACCATTCGTATCCAGCGTAGTATTCGCGAGCGAAGTGGCCGGGAGCGCAGAAGGATGCATTCTCCAGCTCTTTCATGTCCGCAGCGTCGGAGCCCGTTTCCATGAAGTACTTCAGGAGGAGCGCTGCAAGTTCATCCGCTGCGGCATGAGCTTCTCGGTCTGCCTCAACCTCGCTAGAGTCGGCAAAGTAGACATAGGACGTAATCCCGGCAGCAGCGAATATAACCAGAATGACAAGTGCGGTTGCTGAATTCACAAGCGCCTCTCATGCGTTAGTCAAAAAACGAACTATGATAAAGGAGCGAGACTCAGCGACACTCGAGAACACCTATCCAGCGTCTCCCTCAACAATCAACTCTACTCATTCAGCGCGCAGAAGAGCTGGCCGCGCGAGGTGCGGGCGAGCAGGTCCGGGCGGCCGTCGCCGTTGAAGTCACGCATCTCGGCAAAGGAAAGCTCCTCGCCCTGCGTGATCAGCGCGATGCGAGCGGCGTTTACGCTGACGCCATCGCGATCGAAGTCCAGCGAGCCATCGAGTGCAACGCCGCGATTCTCAAGCAGCGTGAGGTGCATCGCCGCATGCGTCAGCTCCCCATCAACATCGTAGCGATCGAGCAAGAAGGTCAGGTCCGCTGAGCGGCTGCCATCCAGATCAACCACGCCAAGCCCTCGGGGCTCAAAGCCCGGCGCGAAATGCATCGCGAACTGCGGCTGGCTCTCAAGTCTCGGCCAAACAACGGCGCTCCACTCGCTGCCGTTGCGAACGAGAGCGGCATAGCCGCGCTGCCCAGGCTCAATTTCGCCAGACGCGAGGCTGCGGATCTCATCAAAGTCGCTGTTGTAAAGGGCGAGCGCGTCAAGCGATGCGGATTGCGCGCCGCGTACCCCCGCTGGCGCAAGCAGCACCAAGCGCTCGGCGCCATCCACAAGCGATACGCTAGCCAAGAGCATGATGCGCTCAGCACCGGTGGGCGACTCAGCAAGTTCCAAGTGCGTGAAGCGGATGCGCTCTGTCAGTCCCAGCGAGCTCTCATCCAGCCACTTGATATTGCAGGCTTGGGCCGGATCGAAGCCAGTCTCACTGCCATAGCTGATGAAGAGCTCGTTGCGTAAAAAGACGAGGTCGAGGCGACCGTCGCCATCTACATCACATGAGAGTATGCGCTCGGCGCTGCGCAACTGATCGCGTAGCTGAACGCCGGCTGCCAACTCACGCGTGTGGAATCTGCTGCCATCGCGCCATTCGATTGTTGTGAGCTTTGCGTCCGGCGCGCTAGGCACGATCAGCAGACGCGAGCGCTCTTGATTCGCACTACGCATCGCCACGATTTGAGCGGCGGCGGGCAACGAGGCATAGCTATCCAGAGCTTGCATCACCGCGCCATTTTCACCTGAGCGATTCAGCCAGAACTTCATGCGCGATCCCTCGCCTTGCAGCGCAATCACGGGATCTAGCAGCCCATCGCCATTCAGATCAAGCAAACGCTCCGAGCTCGCATTCGCCTCGTTCAGCAGCGGCTGAGCGTTGGTGAAGAAGAGCGGGCGAGCGTCAATCAAAGCGCCTGGCACGTCCGAATCGCGCAGTCCAACGCTGATCAGACCATCTTCCGCGCAAAGCAGCAGGGACTCGCTATGAGGCGCGTACACCACGCGGTTTACTCGCAAAGTATGTCCCAACCTCACGCCGCGCCCTTCACGATCCAAGCCGTGCGGGAACTGCAACCAGCGGTGCAAGGTGCTGGAGTCAGTCTCTTGATAGGTAAGCGCGAAATCGGTGTAGTAGTTGCGATCATAGTCGGCGCTGTTGAAGCACCAAAAGGCCGTGACCTGATCGATCCCGCCGAACATCACAGACTCAACCCACGATTCAGATCCTTGCAGCTCATCAACTTCCAAGTCAAAGCGCGAAACGGTCCAAGCGCTCAACGCCACCACATGAGAAGTGCGGCCATCGCGCATCGGATAGAGATGCGCGCCAGGAGCATCCAACAGCTCCAGATCAGCCATCGCCAAGCCATAAAGCCCGCCGGGAATCAGCGCACCAGCGCCCATCCCGGAAACCAGCACATCGGCGTGCCCATCCTGCGTGACATCAGCGATCTCAAGCGCGGTAATGCCGCCGACTTCATCGCTCATGATGGAAGCATTGCGGGGCAAGAAAGCAGCGGTCCGGCGCGATTCGCCAAGTTTTGAGTCACGCTGAAGCGCGTTGCGAAACTCGACAAAGCTGCCCTCAAACCCGGCAACCAGCACGTCCAACCAGCCATCACTCTCAAGATCAACACAGCGTAGCGCGACGGGCAGACGCACACTCGACGCCGCGCGCACGAGGGGGATGAGCTCCGCCTCAAAGTCGGCCTCGCCAAAGTAGCTGCGATTCCACAGCACTTCGAGGGCGGGCTGCAACTCATCATCAAAGCCAGCAAGGATCAGGTCCGGAAAGCCATCGCGATTCAGATCGCCAACGTCAGCGTCGGCTACCTCTCGCAACTGAAACTGATTGACGACCGTCGCCCCGGTGCTCGAACTCTCCATCACCACCGAGCCATTCGCCTCAATTGCGATGCGATCCGGCGCGAAATCGCCGTCAAAATCACGCTCCGCAGCGAAAACCACGCCAGCGCGACGCACCAGCAGATGCACGCTTTGCTCGTGCCAACGATCCGCAGCAGCAATCGTGTTGAGCGATGATTTCCAGCGCAACGTCAGCGTGTAACTCTCGCCGCGGGCAAGCGGGCCAGAAGGCACAATCTCAAGCGCGCCAGCATTCACGCGCACTTCAGCGCCAAACTCGCGGCCATCAGAAGCGGCAAGCGTCACCCTCGGATCGCTCGGCGCCACGCCTTTCACCGGCACAACAAAGGAAGCATCAGGTTGAACGAGGAAGAACTTCGGGCGCAGCAGCGATTCGTTGCGCGCGCTCGAATCACTACAGATGAAGCCGCCAAAGCTGCTGCCATCGACGACGTCAGCTTGTGGCTTGATCGGGTGGCGATGCGTGGTGCCATCGGCGTAGTGAACCGCGAGGTAGTAGGTCTGCCCGGCGATCAGCTTGGTGTCGGCGGGCAGAGCGAGCTGCAGGCCGTCTTCCGTAAGCTCCTGGGTGAGAATCACCTCAGTCGGGACATCTTGTCCACGAGAAGCGCCAACTTGAATCAACTCCGCGCGTAGAATCTCCACCATCGCGCTGCCATTGCCGGAGAGCTGGAGCTTTTGCTCGCCAGCAGCAGGCGTCGCAGCCGGGGCGGCCCACTTGCCACTCTTTTCAGGCGAAGCGTTTCCGCCTGCCATGACAGGACTAGCACCATCCCCACAGCCTGCGAGGAGGCCGAGGGAAAGCATACTGGCGATGATCAAGCTCCGCATTTGCATGCTCGATCCTGACGTGTCTCGCTCGCGCACGAAGCTCGGGCGATTGGCTCTGGGGTCACTGCACACGCTGTCATGTTCAAAACATGGGCGCTCTTAAACTTTATCATTCTACGGGGTTGGTGAGGCAAGAGGGAAGCCGAATCGCGGATTTTGCGCGTATTCGCAAGATTCCGCGCCGCATGTGCCACTTTGACAGATCGCGGCGTCGTGCGCTGCGTCCCGGCACGCTATCGCGGATGTGAGATGGACGCGCCTTTGCCTTTGACTTTGAGCGAGACGCACTCGCTTCGCTATCGGTAGTCTTCGCTTTGTCGTCTGTCGTGGCCGCGCTCT
>Ga0213866_10000829_pt1 | contig 24072 bp, 22 predicted proteins | sample PICome_11_FD_160079 | JGI IMG/M metagenome (GOLD analysis project Ga0213866, IMG submission 160079) | Coastal seawater microbial communities near Pivers Island, North Carolina, United States - PICO284 | ecosystem: Environmental > Aquatic > Marine > Coastal | place: USA: North Carolina...
GCAGACCTGCCGACGTGCTGCAGCCCGAGTTCGAAAACCTGCTCGATGAACTGCGGGAGCTGGCCTCAGAAAAAGGCATTGCGCTGAGCTCAGGCGCGGGCGAAGTCGACGATGTGCTCACCTACGCCCTGTTCCCCCAGATTGGCCTCAAGTTCCTGGAGAACCGCGGCAATCCGGGGGCTTTTGAACCCTCTCCCAGTGCTGACTCGGCGGTTGCGCCTGCTCCGGCTGCAGCGCCCTCGGGTGGAGATTCAGGGGTCTACACGGTAACCGTCAATGGTCAGTCCTATGTGGTTGAGGTCAGCGAGGGAGGCGAGGTGCAACAGCTGTCGAGCGCGCCTGCCGCCAGCGCTGCGCCGGCGGCCGCGGCGGCGAGCAGCGGCTCAGAAGCGGTCGGTGCGCCCCTTGCGGGAAACATCTTCAAGGTTAATGTGGCGCCAGGTGAGGCCGTGGAGTCGGGCCAGGTGATCGTGATCCTGGAAGCGATGAAGATGGAAACCGAGGTCCGAGCGCCCAGGGCGGGCACCGTGACTGCGGTTTCTGTCGCCGCCGGTGATTCCGTCGCCGTGGGCGACACGCTGATCTGCCTGGACTGAGCGGTGGATAACCTTCTTCAGCTCTGGGGATCCTCCGGTCTCGCCCAGATGACGCTCGGTTCCGCGCTGATGATTCTCATCGGTTTCGGACTGCTGTTCCTGGCCATTCGAAAGGGCTTTGAGCCCCTGTTGCTGGTGCCCATCGGATTCGGCGGCATCCTTGCTAATATCCCCGGTGCGGGTTTGGCCTACTCAGCGGTAGAAAATGCGCTCATGAGCGCTGATCCCGCTGTGTTAAACGCGGTGGCTACCAGCCTGGGGGTCGAGGCCGGGACGGTCGGTAAGCAACTGCTCGTCGCCCTGGAAAATGCCCCCACAGAAACGCGGGTGGCTGTGGCACAGATTGCGACGGATGCCGGTTTCAGCAACGGCATGCTCTACAACTTTTACTCGGTCTCCATCGCCACAGGTGTTGCGCCACTGGTGATATTTATGGGCGTCGGTGCGATGACTGACTTCGGCCCACTGCTGGCCAACCCGCGCACGCTGTTCCTCGGTGCCGCTGCGCAATTTGGCATCTTCGCCACTGTGCTGGGCGCGGTCGGTTTGAGTTCGGTGGGCCTGATGGATTTTTCGATCGCAGACGCCGCGGCGATTGGCATTATCGGCGGTGCCGACGGCCCCACGGCAATTTACGTGTCCAGCGTTCTCGCACCCGACCTGCTGGGCCCGATCGCGGTGGCGGCCTACTCTTATATGGCGCTGGTGCCCATGATTCAGCCGCCCATCATGCGGGCGCTGACCACCGAAGCCGAGCGTCGCATTGAGATGGTGCAGCTACGCCCGGTCGGTCGCCGCGAGAAGATTGTGTTCCCGCTGGTATTGCTGATCCTGGTAGCGCTGTTGCTGCCCGACGCGGCGCCGCTGCTGGGGATGTTCTGCTTCGGCAACCTGATGAAAGAGTGCGGCGTGGTCGACCGACTCAGTGACACGGCCCAGAATGCACTGATCAATATCACCACCATTTTCCTGGGACTGTCCGTCGGGTCGAAGCTGGTGGCAGATAAGTTCCTGGACATCAATACACTGGGCATCCTGGGCCTGGGTATTGTCGCCTTTGGTATTGGCACTGCGTCAGGCATTCTAATCGCGAAGGCCATGAATCGCTTTGGCAGTACGCCGCTTAACCCGCTGATCGGATCAGCAGGGGTGTCGGCCGTGCCCATGGCCGCCCGGGTCAGCAACAAGGTGGGTCTGGAGTCAAACCCCCACAATTTCCTGCTGATGCACGCCATGGGCCCTAACGTTGCCGGTGTCATTGGGTCGGCTGTTGCGGCCGGCGTGATGATCAGTCTGGTCGGTGGCTGACACATGGTGTGGCGGAATTTAATTCGGTAAACTCTCGTCCTTACACCACGACCACAATGGCGCCGCGATGAATCCTAATTTCCTTGATTTCGAACAGCCGATTGCCGAGCTGGAAGTCAAGATAGAGGAACTGCAACTGGTTGGGTCTGATGCCGACATGGACATCAGCCAGGAAATCGAGACCCTGCGCCAGAAGAGCACCAAGCTCACTGAAAAGATCTACTCAAACCTGAGTGCCTGGGACATCGTCAAGGTAGCCCGGCATCCCAAGCGCCCTTATTCGCTCGATTACATCGAGCGCGTGTTCACTGAGTTCGATGAATTGCACGGTGATCGTCATTTTGGCGATGACAAGGCCATTATCGGCGGCGTGGCCCGGCTGGACGATCGCCCGGTTATGGTGATCGGGCAAGAGAAGGGGCGTGCGGTCAAGGACAAGGTGTACCGCAACTTCGGGATGCCCAAGCCCGAGGGATACCGCAAGGCGCTGCGGCTGATGGAGATGGCCGAGCGCTTCAAGATGCCGGTGATCACCCTCATAGACACCCCCGGGGCCTACCCTGGCATTGACTCGGAAGAGCGGGGCATCAGTGAGTCTATTGCTCGCAACCTGGCGGTGATGTCACGCCTGGCCACACCCATTATCTGTGTCGTTATTGGCGAGGGTAGCTCCGGCGGTGCTCTCGGTATTGGAGTTGGTGACCACCTGGCAATGCTGCAGTACTCCACCTACTTCGTCATCTCCCCGGAAGGCTGTGCCAATATTATCTGGAAGAGTAGCGATCACGCCTCTGATGCCGCCGAGGCCATGGGTGTTACGTCTGGTGTATTGCAGGATCTGGGCATCGTGGATGCCACCATTGGAGAACCTCTGGGGGGCGCCCACCGCGACGTGGAACTGATGTCTGAGCGCATCAAGACCCACATTACCGAACAGCTTGCCGTACTCGACCAGATTTCACTGGAAGATATGCTGGAGAAACGCTACCAGCGGCTGCTGTCCTACGGAAATTAACCGGAACCCGGCAGTGGCCGGTGGATCATGTCGTCGACCACACTGACCTTAGAAGGGCTGGCCCGGTGCCTTAGCGGCCATGAGAGTGCCCGTCGTTGGGTTGTTGCCTTGAGCGGTGGCATGGATTCGACGGTTTTACTGCATCTGCTGGCACAATCGAGACCCTCCTATCCCGACTGGCCGCCTTTGGCTGCTATTCATATCAATCACCAGATTCACTCCCGGGCCGACCAGTGGCAAGGTCACTGCCGAAAGCAGTGCGATGCGCTGGACATCCCCCTGATAGAGGAGCGCGTCGAGCTGGAGGTGGCGGGTGACGGCCTTGAGGCAGCCGCGCGGCGGGCAAGATACTCTGCCTTTGAGCGCCATCTGGAAGAGGGTGATGTCCTGCTTATGGCGCATCATCTGGACGATCAGGTTGAAACACTGCTGCTGAGGCTTATGCGCGGTACCGGTCTGACCGGTTTGGCGGGTATGCCGGCTGAGCGCCCGCTGGGCAGTGCCCTGGTGCTGCGGCCGCTGTTGTCTCAGTCGCGCTCAACCCTGGCGGCCTATGCCGAGAAAGAGCAGCTCAGCTGGATCGATGATCCTTCTAATGCCGATACCGACCTGGATCGGAATTTCCTCCGCCATGACGTTATCCCGTTACTAGCCAGTCGGTGGCCAGGCTATCGGGAAACAACAGCGCGCGCATCCGCCCACCTGGCAGACGCTGCCCAACTGCTGGCCAGGCATTATCCCCGGCCGGAGACCCTGTTCACACGCTGCGGCGATCCGGGATTGCCACTGGCGGCCCTGCGCGGTGCGCCCGAGTCTGAGGTGCAGTTGGGCTTGCGCGCCTGGCTCTTACACCAGGGCCTGCCACTTCCCGGCCAGGCCCGGTCGGCAGAATTTCTTCGCCAGCTCGCGAGTGCCAGCGAAGATGCGCGACCAGAACTTTCCGGACCGGGCTTTCAGCTGCAGCGCTACGGCGAAGGGGTGTTTTTAAGCAGCAGCCCCAAAATCCCGGCACCTTTCCAGGTTGCGCCAGGTGATGTTGTCCACACGGAGATTGGCGAAGTCTCCCTGCTGGCCAGTGATGGCGATGGTTTCGTGATTCCAGAGGGCCAGGTGGTCAGCGTGGGATTCAGGCTGGGCGGCGAGCGTCTCCGGGTGATGGGGCGGCCTCATAGTACGTCTTTGAAGCGGGCCCTGCAGGCGTTGGAGGTGCCGCCCTGGTGGCGTTCACGCGTGCCGCTGGCCAGTATTGATGGCGAGTGTGTGGACGTTGGTGGCTATCTACTGTGCGACTCGGCTTATGCGAATACAGGAGAGGGTGCGGCCGGGTCGCGATGGCGCCTTTCCTGGCGGCCAAAAATCCGCCCTTCCTGAATTGAGCCACGCGGCCCTTTCTGATAATCTGATCTCCCATCTTTTTGTGGGAAAGCGTGGGGCCCAATTCTGATGACATCGGGCTACCTCGACATCCTGCATGCCGGTTCTACAGCGTGAATAAAGGCTTTTCATGACGCGATTTGTTTTCGTCACTGGTGGCGTTGTTTCCTCTTTGGGAAAGGGAATAGCGGCCGCCTCCCTGGCTGCGGTGCTTGAGGCCAGGGGCCTTAAAGTCACGCTCCTGAAACTCGACCCGTATATCAACGTGGATCCGGGCACCATGAGCCCCTTCCAGCACGGTGAGGTTTTTGTCACCGAAGACGGCGCCGAGACCGACCTGGACCTTGGTCATTACGAGCGCTTTACCCGCACCACCATGAAACGCGCCAATAACTTCACCACCGGTCGTGTCTACAACACGGTGCTGAAGAAGGAGCGCCGCGGTGACTACCTGGGTGGTACTGTGCAGGTCATTCCCCATGTCACTGATGAAATCAAGCGCCGCGTTGTGCTGGGCGCCGGCGATGCCGATGTGGCAGTGATTGAAATCGGTGGCACCGTCGGTGATATCGAAGGGCTACCCTTTCTCGAGGCTGCGCGGCAGCTCAAGGTGGAGATGGGCCCAAGCCGAGCCCTGTTGATGCACCTGACACTGGTGCCTTACATCGCCACCGCCGGCGAAATTAAAACCAAGCCTACCCAACACTCGGTGAAAGAGCTTCGCTCCATCGGCTTGCAGCCGGACATCCTGTTATGCCGGTGCTCGGTTGAAATCGAAGAGAGCGCCCGTAAGAAGATCTCCCTGTTTACCAATGTCGAGGAGCGAGCCGTTATTCCGCTGCTGGACGCAGACAGCATATACAGAATTCCGGGTGCCCTGCATGGCATGGGGCTGGACGATTTTGTGGTGGAGCGTTTTAACCTGGATTGCCCGCCCGCTGACCTGGCGGAATGGGACGAGGTGCTGGAGCGCGAGTTCAGTGATCGACGGGGTTCCGTCCGCGTGGCCATGGTCGGCAAATACATGGACCTGCTCGATGCCTATAAGTCCCTCAATGAGGCGCTCGCTCATGCCGGACTGCAGACGCTGACCAATGTTCAGATCGAGTACATCGATGCAGAAGATATCGAGAGAGATGGCACCGGTGTTCTGGATGGCGTGGACGCCATTTTGGTGCCCGGCGGTTTTGGTGACCGCGGGGTTGAGGGCAAGATAACCGCCGTGCGGTACGCAAGGGAAAACAATATCCCATACCTGGGAATCTGCCTGGGTATGCAGATTGCACTGGTCGAGTACGCGCGCAATGTCTGCGGTCTGGACGGCGCTAACTCTACCGAGATGAAGGCGGACACGCCGCACCCGGTGGTCGCGCTGATAACGGAATGGCTGAATGCTGACGGTTCCACTGAACAACGGGATGAAAGTTCCGACCTGGGAGGCACCATGCGGCTTGGCGCTCAGCCCTGTCATGTCGAACCGGACAGCAAGGTCCACGAGATTTATGGGCAGCAGACTATTACCGAGCGTCACCGTCACCGCTACGAGGTCAACAACAACTACATTGACCAGTTGCAGGCGGCCGGTATGAAGATTGCGGGTTGGTCCGGAGATCGCTCACTGGTTGAGATGGTCGAACTGGCAGACCACCCCTGGTTTGTCGCCTGTCAGTTCCACCCCGAGTTCACGTCCAGGCCCCGTGGCGGACACCCGCTGTTTACCAGCTATATTGAAGCTGCCCTGAAACACTCCCAGGGCTGAGGCTCCGTCGAGGACGCACAATGGCCAGGCAATCTATCCAGCTGCGCGACATCACCTTCGATAACCGTGCACCCTTCGTGCTGTTGGGCGGTGTCAACGTGCTGGAGAGCCGGGATTTCGCGCTCAGCGTGGCAGAGCACTATGTGGAAGTCTGCGCTCGTCTCGAAATTCCCTATGTTTTCAAGGCCTCTTTCGACAAGGCTAATCGGTCGTCCATCCATTCCTTCCGCGGCCCCGGCCTGGAAGAGGGTCTGGACATACTGGCAGCCGTGCGCGAACAGTTCGATGTACCGGTAATCACAGATGTACACACACCCGAGCAGGCGGCCCCGGCGGCGGAGGTGTGTGAAATCATCCAGCTGCCGGCGTTCCTGGCCCGCCAGACGGACCTGGTGGAGGCCATGGCAGCCACGGGTGCTGTTATCAATATCAAGAAGCCCCAATTTCTCAGCCCGGGGCAAATCGCCAACGTGGTGCACAAGTTTGAGGAGAGCGGCAACGATCGCCTGCTGATTTGTGAGCGGGGCGCGAATTTCGGTTACGACAACCTGGTCGTGGATATGCTGGGTTTCGGTGTTATGAAGCAGGCTTGTGACAATGCGCCCCTGGTATTCGACGTGACCCATGCCCTGCAGTGCCGTGATCAGATGGGTGCCGCTTCGGGCGGCCGGCGGGCGCAGGTGGTAGATTTGGCGCGTGCGGGTATGGCCGTTGGGCTATCTTCCCTGTTTCTCGAAGCACACCCGGATCCGGAGCAGGCGCTGTGCGATGGGCCCAGTGCGCTACCCCTGGCGCAGCTCGAACCGTTCCTTTCCCAAGTAAAAGCGGTAGATGACCTGGTCAAGAATTTGCCGCCGCTCACTATCGCGTGACCACGAATACAGTAACGGAGTAGTACCAATGACGACGATTTCCAATGTGCAGGCCTTCGAGGTCATGGATAGCCGTGGTAACCCCACCGTGATGGCAGAGGTAACCCTTGCCAGCGGTGAGGTGGGCTCGGCCTGCGCTCCCTCAGGTGCATCTACCGGTTCGCGGGAAGCGTTGGAGTTGCGCGACGGCGACGCCGATCGCTACCTGGGCAAAGGGGTTCTCCGGGCCGTGGGCAATGTGAACGGGCCTATTCGTGATCTGTTGCTGGGCCTGGACGCCACGGGGCAGCGCGAGTTGGATCAGGTGATGATCGAGGCGGACGGCACGCAGAACAAGGCGAAGTATGGCGCCAACGCGATTCTGGCCGTATCGCTGGCCGCGTCCAAGGCCGCAGCGGCCGCGCGTGACCTGCCCCTTTATGCGCACATTGCGGACATCAATGGCACCAGTGACCTGAGTATGCCGGTTCCCATGATGAACATCCTCAACGGTGGCGAGCACGCGGACAACAACGTCGACATTCAGGAATTCATGGTTCAGCCGGTCGCGGCGCCCTCGTTTTCAGAAGCCTTGCGTGTAGGCGCGGAAATCTTCCACCAGTTGAAGCAAGTACTGTCCGGGCGTGGTCTGAATACGGCGGTTGGGGATGAGGGCGGATTTGCCCCCAACTTGCCTTCCAATGAGGCTGCCCTGGAAGTCATTGCCGAAGCGGTGGCCAAGGCCGGTTACCAACTGGGCACCGACGTGACACTGGCACTCGATTGTGCCGCCTCGGAGTTTTATCGCGATGGTGTATACGATCTCGCCGGCGAGGGCAAACAGTTCAGCAGTGCCGAGTTCACCGATTACCTGGCAGCGCTGGCGGATGCTCACCCCATCATTTCCATTGAGGATGGCCTGGATGAGTCTGATTGGGATGGCTGGAAATTGCTGACCGATAAAATTGGCGATCGCGTGCAGCTGGTTGGGGATGACCTGTTCGTCACCAACACCCGCATTCTCAAAGAGGGCATCGACAAGAACGTGGCTAACTCCATCCTGATCAAGTTCAACCAGATCGGGAGTCTTACCGAAACCCTCGATGCCATCGCCATGGCCAAGGAGGCAGGGTATACCGCTGTCATCTCTCACCGCTCCGGCGAAACAGAGGACACCACCATAGCGGATCTGGCGGTGGCTACTGCGGCCGGGCAAATCAAGACGGGCAGCCTTTGCCGGTCAGATCGCGTGGCCAAGTACAACCGCCTGTTGCGGATTGAGGCCGAACTCGGGGGCAAGGCGCCCTATCGCGGTATGGCGGAGTTCCCCGCGCGGGGCTGAGCTTGCGCTGGCTGCTCGCCATTCTGGTCGTCGTGCTGTTGATTCTGCAGTATCGCCTGTGGATCGCTGAGGGAAGCCTCGCGGAACGACATCGATTGGAACAGCAGGTGCGTGACCAGGTGGCCGTCAACGAGGAGCTGCGGGCCCGCAATGCTGTGCTGGAGAGGGAAGTTCTCGAACTCCAGAACGGTAATGCCGTGGTTGAGCAACGCGCCCGTGAAGAACTTAACCTGGTCCGGGAAGACGAAGTTTATTACCAGTTTGTCGAGGACGAGCGGGCATCCGAGCCTGAGGCCGAGCGTAAAGGGGTAAGCCCCCCGTGAATGAAAATAGCTGCTGGGCCGTGTTGCCCGCCGCGGGTAGCGGTAAGCGAATGGCCGCAGAGATACCCAAGCAGTACCTCGAAGTTGCCGGGGTCACGCTGCTGGAATACAGCCTGCGCGCACTGCTTGCCTGTCCGGATATTCGTGCGGTCGCGGTGGTGCTGGACCCGGCGGATCGCCGCAACGATCGGGTCTCGACAGTACTCAGCGACGTGCGCGTACGCACTGCGCCTGGCGGTCTGGAACGGGCGGATTCCGTAGCGGCGGGGTTGGACGCCCTGGCTGTTGAAGCAAAGCCGGATGACTGGGTGCTGGTGCATGATGCCGCACGACCCTGTGTGGACGTGGCTTCAATCAAGCAGTTGATTAGCTCTGTCACCCAAAGTGGTGTTGGTGGCATTCTCGCCGAGCCGCTGGTTGATACCCTCAAGCGTGGCGGTGATGATGGCAGGGTGGTCGAAACGCTGGACCGGTCGCAGCTTTGGCGGGCCCAAACCCCACAAATGTTCCGGCTGCACGAGTTACGCGATGCGCTAGCGTCTGCTCGCCAGCAAGGGCAGACAGTGACTGACGAGGCATCGGCGATGGAGTTAGCGGGGCACCCGGTGCAGATCGTTGCAGGCTCTCCGCGTAATCTGAAGGTCACGGTGCCGGCCGACCTCGCGCTGGCCAACTACTACCTGACTCAGGCGCAAAGCGCGTCAGTTCCCTGAGGAGTCATCAAGTGCGTATTGGACACGGCTATGATGTGCATCGATTCGGTCCAGGAGATCGGATTGTCCTGGGCGGCGTCAGTATTCCCCATGAGCAGGGACTCGAGGCACATTCCGATGGTGACGTGCTGATACACGCTGTCTGCGATGCGCTGCTCGGCGCCATTGCGGCGGGGGATATTGGCAAGCACTTCCCGGATACCGATGAAGCCAATGCAGGCATTGATAGCCGCGTTATGCTGCGCAGTGTTGTCGCGCAGGTGAAGTCGGCGGGCTGGCAGCTGGCTAACCTCGACGTCACGCTGGTGGCGCAGGCGCCGAGGATAGCGCCGCATGTCGAGGCTATGCGGGCCAACCTTGCTGGTGATCTGATTGCCCAACTGGAACAGGTCAATGTCAAGGCAACCACTACCGAGGGCCTGGGGTTCAGCGGCCGAAAGGAAGGCATTGCGGCCCACGCCGTCGTGTTGCTGGAAGCCGCGTCGGAATGACAACCTCCAATCCTTACGCCTGGGGAGCCCCCCCCGGGACTGCGTGCCTGCGCACTGTTCCTTCAGATTTCAGGGTCGAAGAGGAGCTTGGCTTCGAGCCGGAGGGCGCGGGCGAGCACCTGTTTCTCTACATCGAGAAAATCGGCCTGAGTACGACGGAAGTTGCTGAGCGCATCGCCCGCCTCGCCAGGGTGCCGCGCGGCAACCTTGGTTACAGCGGCCTCAAAGACCGGCAGGCTATTACACGGCAGTGGTTCAGCGTTGGTCTGGCGGGGGTGTCGGAGCCGGATTGGCGCCGCCTCGAGGCGGACGGAGACCTGTTAGTGCTGGTGCAGGCGCGACATCGGAAGAAGCTGCGCCGAGGCGTACACAGGGCCAATCGCTTTACGCTGGTGTTGCGGGAACTGGCCGCGGACGTCGCATTGCTGGAGGCGCGGCTGGAACAGGTTCGCCTGGGCGGTGTGCCCAATTATTTCGGCCCACAACGGTTTGGCCGCGGTGGCAGCACGCTCGAGCAGGCACGCCAGTGGCTGGATCGTGGGGCGCCACGCGTCTCCAGGAATCGTCGTTCACTGTATCTCTCCGCAGCACGAGCGAGCCTGTTCAACCGTTTACTCTCGCAGCGGGTTGAAGATGGCACCTGGAATGAGGTGATTGCCGGTGATGCGTGCATGCTAGATGGGACCCGCAGCCTGTTCGGGTGCGCGGCGCCAGACGATGACATTGCTGAACGTTGCTTGCGAGGCGATCTGCACCCGGCCTTGCCGCTCTGGGGTGTGGGTAGGGCGCTTACCACGCCGGAGCGGCACCAGGCGCAGCGGCAACAGTTTGGTGAGGATATCGTGCTGGCCCAGGCACTTGAGGAGTTGGAGATGAGCCTCTCCTATCGCGCCGCTCGCCTGGTGCCGGATGACTTTTGTTGGGAGTTTTGTGATGATGGCTGCCTCAAATTAAGCTTTGGCCTTGGGGCTGGCGGCTATGCAACAGCTGTCGTGCTGGAGCTTTTAGATGTCAGCGAAGGGGACGCGGTGAGTGGTGACAGCGGTGAATAGTGCGGATCTCAGCGGCATCGGGATGACCTCCCAGCGCACCCGCGAACGACTGATCCAGAGGTTGGTAGAGCAGGGCATTACCAATATGGCCGTGCTCGACGTCATGCGCACAACCCCCCGGCACTTGTTTCTTGATGAGGCCATGGCTCACCGCGCCTACGAAGATACCGCGCTTCCCATTGGCTACAACCAGACACTCTCCCAGCCCTACACCGTTGCTCGCATGACTGAGTTATTGCTGGCGCAGGGCCCGCGCCAGCGCGTGCTTGAGATCGGTAGCGGGTCGGGCTACCAAACCGCCGTGCTCGCCCAGCTGGTTGGCGAGGTCTACGCCGTTGAGCGAATCAAGCCACTACTCGATAAATCGCGCCAGCGCCTGCGCCGACTCAAGCTGCGGAACGTGCAGCTGCGTCATGCCGACGGCGGACTGGGTTGGGAAGGCAACGGCGAGTTCGACGGCATCCTGTCGGCCGCAGCGCCTGAGCGAATTCCCAGTGAGTTACTGCAACAGCTGGCACCCGGTGGACGCCTGGTCTTGCCCGTTGGCGGCGACGTACAACACCTCCAGGTTGTGACCCGTACCGATGAGGGTTTTGTCACGGATGTTGTTGAAGAAGCGCGTTTCGTGCCGCTTCGGCCCGGGACGGTGCGCTAAAGCATGACCAGCGCCGGCATTTTCATCCGCGGCATGCTGATGGGGGCTGCCGATATTGTGCCTGGCGTTTCTGGCGGGACGATGGCGTTCATTACCGGTATTTACGATCGCCTCTTGGGTAGCATCAGGTCCTTTGATCTCGCCTGCATCAAACTGGTGCTGGCTGGCGACCTTCGGAGAGCCTGGCGGCACGTGGACGGTGGTTTCCTGCTGGCGCTGGTGCTGGGAATCGCCACCAGCATTCTGTCTCTGGCGCGACTGCTGTCCTGGATTCTTGAAAATCACCCTGTGCCCCTGTGGGCGTTCTTTTTTGGGTTGATCCTGTCATCTGCATTAGTGTTAATGAAGGAGGTACCGCGATGGACACTGCCACGGATCCTGTGTCTTTTGTTCGGTACAGCCATTGCGCTAACCATTGCCTTGTCACCTGGCTTGAACCTGGAAGGTGGTATGGCGGGTGTCTTTGTAGCCGGCTTTGTGGCGATTTGCGCCATGATACTGCCCGGCATATCCGGCAGCTTCATACTGGTGTTACTGGGAATGTACGCAACCGTCCTGGGAGCGCTGAAGAACTTCGAGCTAGGATTCATTGTCGTGTTTGCTCTGGGCGCTGCCTGTGGTCTTATGGTGTTTTCCCGTCTGCTGCACTGGCTGCTGCAGCGAGTACATGAAGCGACCATGGCATTGTTAACCGGGTTCCTGTTTGGTTCACTCGCCGTGGTCTGGCCCTGGAAACAGGTGATTGAATGGATGGTGAACCGCCACGGCGAACTGGTGCCGGCACAGCAAATACCCGTGTCACCGACAGGATTTCATGTCGCCAGTGGGCAGGATCCGCAGCTCGCTCTGTGTGTTGCGCTCATGGTGACCGGTTGCGCATTGGTCTGGTTGATTGAGTCTCGTTGGGGGAGCATCGGCAGCGAGGGCTGATAAGCCACTCGCTACGCTGCTGCGCAGGCATGCGAATTTCAATAATCATCTGCGCGGTTGTATTGCTTTTGCACGGCTGTGGCAGTTCGCCGCCGGCCCCGATTGAAGATCGACGTGCCAAGCATCAAGGCGCTACACCTGCCGCATATACAGTCAAAGCCGGCGATACTCTTTATGGGATTGCGTTCACCTATGGCCTCGACTTCCGGCAGCTCGCCACCATCAATGGTATTGCTGCGCCTTACACAATTTATCCCGGGCAGCGACTGGCCCTGCGCGGACAAGCCAAGTCACAGCCCTCGACTTCGTCCAGGCCTCCGGCTGCAACTGCGCCTGCGCCCAAGCCCACGGTTTCACAGTCCAGTGGGACTGTTAAAAAGCCGGCGCCTGTCACGAAACCGTCATCGTCCCGCGTTACAACTGGTGCCCCCTACACAGGCGGCCCTGTCACCACCTGGCGCTGGCCAACCAATGGTCGTGTCAGTCGCGGGTACTCTGGCAGTGTTCACAAGGGCATCGACATCGCAGGATCACGCGGTGATTCGATTGTCGCTACTGCGGCCGGAAAGGTCGTCTATGCGGGGACCGGTATAGCGGGGTTTGGTGAGCTGTTGATCGTAAAACATAACGAGCACTATTTATCGGCTTATGGTCACAATGATCGACTGCTGGTGTCGGAGGGAGACACGGTGGCATCTGGTCAAAAAATTGCGGAAAAAGGAAGCAGCGGTACAGACACCGTGAAGCTGCATTTCGAAATCCGGAAAGACGGTAAGCCCATAGACCCCACCCGGCTGTTGCCCCGGCGGTAATAGCTTTACAGGCCAGATGGCACGTATCCCGTGCACACTGGCATACCTCAAGCGGGTTATTTATGGCCGCGGCAGAGATTCTTAGTATGCCAGCTGGCGGCTTGTTTTTTCTGTATTGCTTGGGGTAATCTGTCCGGCCGGCGCGAAATACTCAATATTCATAGTAGAAAAAGGGGTATGCCATGGAAGTGGATGCAACAAGAACAAGCCCGAAAAGGACTTCGAAATCGGGTAAGACCACGGCGAAGAAAACCTCGCGCACTACGCGCAAGAAAGCCGATAGCGAGAAGCAGGCCGCTGCTTCTGCGAGCAAACAGGCTAAAGCTAAAGCTGCCAAGCCCGCTGCTACCAAAGCCGCCAAGGTCGGAGACAGTGACGCCTTTGAAAAAGCGAAGGCGGCACGAAGCGTTGAGAGATCTCTCGACGCCACGCAGCTATATCTCAATGAGATTGGCTATTCCCCCCTGCTTACCGCCGATGAGGAAAAATATTTCTCCCGTCTTTCGCTGAAGGGCGACGAGTCTGCGCGCAAGCGTATGATCGAGAGTAATCTTCGATTGGTTGTAAAAATCTCCCGTCGCTACATCAACCGGGGACTAACGCTTCTCGACCTGATCGAGGAGGGCAATCTCGGATTGATACGCGCGGTAGAAAAGTTTGATCCTGAGCGCGGTTTCCGGTTCTCCACCTATGCCACCTGGTGGATTCGACAAACCATCGAACGCGCCATCATGAACCAAACGCGTACCATTCGACTTCCGATCCATGTGGTCAAAGAATTAAATGTTTATCTTCGCGCGGCGCGCGAGCTCACCCAAAAGCTAGATCACGAACCGACTGCCGAAGAAATTGCCGACATGCTCGACAAGCCCGCCGCTGATGTTAAGAGACTGCTCGGTCTCAATGAGCGGGTAACCTCTGTGGACACACCACTGGGCCCCGACTCGGATCGAGCGGTACTGGACACCATCGCCGATACTCGCGAAACCGATCCTTCGCAGCTACTCCAGGATAGTGACATCAAGGACAGTATCGCTGTGTGGCTGGATGAACTCAGCGACAAGCAACGCGAGGTTGTTTCCCGACGCTTCGGACTAAGAGGCTATGAGAGCAGTACCCTCGAAGAAGTGGGCCGCGAAATCGGTTTGACGCGTGAGCGCGTTCGCCAGATTCAGGTAGAGGCACTCAAGCGCCTGCGCCAGATCATGGAAACCCAGGGCCTGACCGGCGAGTCCCTGTTCAGCTGATTCCACCCGGCACAAGGAACACTGTTGTGCCTGCTCTTGTGAAACTATTGTTTGCGCTGCTTGCCAGCGCATCGCTCGTTGCCTGTACTTCTACCCGGGACCTGTTCGATGGCTTGACGTTAAGCGGCTGGGAGCAGCAGGGTGCGGCCAGTTGGCATGTCGCTGATGGAGCGATTGTTGGGAATGGCCAGGGCGATGGGTTCCTGGTGAGCCGCGAACGCTTCGGTGACTTTCGTCTCAGTGCCGAATTTCTGGTCGACGCAGATACCAATTCAGGCATCTTCATTCGATGCCAGGATCCCGAGAACATTCACCCGGATACCTGCTACGAGCTGAATATCTGGGACGACCACCCCCGGCAAGAGGCGAGAACCGGGGCCATTGTGTTTCGTGCCATGCCGCCGTTGGCGCAGGTAAGCACCGTGGGCCGGTGGAGCCGCTATGACGTGACTGCCTCGGGAGCGCGCCTGGTGGTTCGCGTTAACGGAATCACGACCGCCATTCTAGAAGAGGCCGATCCCATACCTGGGTTCATCGCCCTGCAGCGCTGGGGGACCGGACAGGTACGGTTCCGTCGCGTCACCATCACGCCTAACTAGCTGGTAAACGGCGGCGTACTTTCCTGTATGCCACTCTGTTGGGTCATCATGCCCGTGATCGGGTTCATGCCTTCCTCGCCACTGACGTGGCGAATTATACGATAATAAATGCCGGCAGCAGAGCCGTACAGCAGGGCGTCCGTGACCATATTATCGGTATCGACGGTATACGCAGCGTCGAGCAGGCGTGCGAATGTGTTTTCGAAGTTGGTGGAGTGGCGTGTTCGAATGTCTGTGCCGAACAGAATCTCTTTCACTGCAACCGGGTCTTCACTGCTGTCCACGATCAACCCGATCATTTTGCGGATAAACAGGGAGGTGTCACCGGTGCTGGACTGTGAACGCAACTCGGTAAATTCTTCTGCACTCACTGTCGCATTCCCGGTGGGGCCTGCGACCGACATGTAGTGGAATCCGGCAATGCCGCCCAGCTGCTCCTGCACTAGGTTGAGGAGTTTGAAGTAACTGTCGCGTCGTGAGTGCAGCTCCAACCTGCGAGCGCTCATTTCCTGGATATTGATGGCCTTGGTATTGGCGGTAATTTCCTTTTGCTGCATGAAATGACCGATTACCAGCCAAAGGAACGCCAGCGGTGCAAAGGCACCCTCGAGAAAACTGCCTATGTCAGCCGTGGGCAGGTAGACAAAGTTACTCCACCCGACGATGCCAAGCAGGTAGATCAGGCCCGCGCTGATCCATGATACGGTAATACCCAGACCGAAGGCGACGCGCCAATCCATGCTCCAGGCTGATTTTTTATCGTCCATGGGCCTGAGTGTAGCAAACACCCGGGTGGACTGGTTCTTCGTTCTCGAGCGGCTCTGCTAGAATGAGTAACCTACGCCAGTCACGGATGAGAGCAGCATGAGATTTCGCAACAGGGCCATCACAATCAGGGCGGGCCGCCAGGACGGCGTGCAGCGTGTTCATTGGGGCATGCTGGCAGTGTTACTGTTAGCGCTAGGCGCCCCTGCATTTGCCCAGTTCGTTCCACCCCAGCCATTAAACCCCGCAGTTGGCGATCCTTCATTACCCGCCGGTTATGACATTGAAGCCTGGTTGGTTTACACCTACGAAATCGATACCTCCGGAAAGGTGGTTAACGCCGAGATTCACAGCTCCAACGGGGTACTCGAAGTCGAGCAGACCATCATGAACCAGGTTCGGGCCCAGAGCTTCAAGCCAGCTATGCGTGGCTCTAACCCGGTGAAGGTATTTGTCGGGCCGGTGTTCTACACCTGGATTGTTGATAAGCCTCGTGAACTGTCGCCTGATTTTGACCAGATGTACCAGGAGGCCTGGGCACTGTTTAACGCCGACGATTACGATGGTGCTTTTGATATCGCTGCCAAGTTAAAAGGCATTCCCGGTCGCAGCGCCTATGAGGAGGTCAAGTTACAAGTGCTGGCGGCGTCCCTGTCCAGTCGCTGGAATGACAGCGCTGCCGAATTGCAGCATCTCGAGCGCGCGGTGGAATTGCAGACACTTGCCGATGGTAACCGCTTTCGCAATCGCTATATCGAGCAAAAGCAGTACCTGTTGATTCTCGAACGGATTCACACGCTGCAGCTGGAGCGTTCAATGCTTGCCGATGCGTCGACCACGCTGGACAAGATGATCGCCTATGGCGCCGGGGGTGAGGTGGTGGCCAGAGCCAAGGACAAACATCTGAACGCAGATCGGGACTTTCGCCGTACGCCTGACGTCGCGATCTCCGGTGAGTTGACGCCGATCTACCGAGGCGGTCCGGGTGCCTGGGAAACCCGGTTATCCCGTGGGCTGTTTTCTCTCAGTGGTGTGCGCGGCAAGGTCGACGGGGCCCTGTTGAGCTGTGCCCCGGGCGATCTGCAGTTGCAGTTCCCTGCGCTCGATCCCTGGCGGGTTCCGGCGGGTTGGAACCAGTGCAAGGTTGAAGTGTCCGGGCGATCTGGCACCCGCTTCCAGCTGCACCAGCTTGCGGGCAGCTAAAAAGCTACCTCCACAAAAAAGCCCGCCGACCGGCGGGCTTATTCGTTTCGTGTTCGGCTAGCGCTGTAGGTGCTCCAGCTTATTGGGCTTGCCCGCCCATTCCTCGGCATCTGGCAGGCCATCTTTCATCTCGGTGATGTTGGGCCATACCTCCGCGAGCTCCGCGTTGAGTTCCAGGAATACCTGTTGGTCCTCGGGTAGTTCATCTTCTGAAAAGATGGCGTCGACAGGGCATTCAGGTTCGCAGAGCGCGCAGTCAATGCACTCATCCGGATGAATAACGAGTAAATTGGGGCCCTCGTAGAAACAATCAACCGGGCAGACCTCCACACAGTCGGTGTGCTTGCAATTAATACAGTCTTCGCCAACAACAAACGTCATTCCTGAAAAGCCTCATCTCTGGCACTGGCTAGGGGGCGCTAGTTTAACGGCTGGGATCCGCTGTGCAAAGTGTCTCTGAGGGCAGTAAAACTACAGTTTGGATTTCAGTTCGTAGAGGAGTTGCAGGGCCTCCCGTGGTGTCAAGGCGTCTACGTCCAGCTCATCGAGTTCAGTGACCACCGGGTGGGGTGGGGCCGTGCCGAACAGGTCTACCTGTGCCGGGTCTGGGCTGGTGGCGGGCGCGGGTGGTGCGTGGATCACCCCCTGTTCCAGTTCCTCGAGTTTTTGTCGAGCGGCCTCAAGTACCGCAGGAGGTATCCCGGCCAGCTTGGCTACCTGCAGGCCGAAGCTCCGGTTCGCGGGTCCTTCCTGGATGTTGTGCATGAATACCACGTGGTCCTGGTACTCGGTGGCGTCCAGGTGAACGTTGGCCATGGTTGGGCACTGTTCTGGCAGGCTGGTTAGTTCGAAATAATGTGTGGCGAACAGGGTGAATGCGCGCACCTGCTGCGCCAGGCTTACTGCCGCGGCCCAAGCCAGACTCAGGCCGTCAAAGGTGCTGGTGCCCCGGCCCACTTCGTCCATCAGCACCAGACTGCGAGGAGTCGCGTTATGCAGAATATTGGCAGTTTCGGTCATTTCCACCATGAACGTGGAACGGCCCGATGCGAGGTCATCAGACGAACCTATGCGGGTAAATATGCGATCCAGGGGGGCGAGCCTGGCCGCCGTCGCAGGGACAAAACTGCCGATGTGCGCGAGCAGGGCGATGATGGCATTCTGGCGCATATAGGTAGATTTACCGCCCATATTGGGTCCGGTGATCAACAGCATGCGCCGTTGATCGTTGAGCAGAGCGTCATTTGCGATGAAGGGTTCTTCCAGCACCTGCTCAACCACCAGGTGGCGGCCCTGGGTTACCTCAAAGATCTGTTCCGAGCAGAACTCAGGCTGGCAAAGGCTGAGGCCGTCAGCCCGCTCCGCGAGGTTGGCGAGCACGTCGATTTCTGACAGGGCGGCCGCTGTTTCCTGGAGTTCGGCGAGGTGTTCGTTCAGCTGTTCCAGTAATTGTTCATACAGTGCCTTCTCGCGTGCCAGCGCACGGCTCTTGCTGGACAGCGCCTTGTCTTCGAAGGTCTTCAGTTCGGGCGTGATGAATCGCTCGGCGTTCTTAAGCGTTTGCCGGCGCACATACTCGGTGGGTGCCTGTTCAGACTGGCTGCGACTGATCTCAATGTAGTAACCGTGCACCCGGTTGTAGCCGACCTTCAGCGAATTGATGCCGGTGGCCTCGCGCTCGCGCTGTTCAATTTCGAGCAGGTAGTCTCCGGCGTTTCTGCTGATGCGCCGGAGCTCGTCCAGTTCCTCGTCATAACCGTCGGCAATCACGCCGCCATCGCGAATAACCACCGGCGGATTGTCGATGATGGCGCCCTGCAACAGCTCACACAAAGCGGGGTAGGTGCCCGCCTGGGAACTCAGGCGGTCGAGCTGTGGCGCCGCGCAATGGGACAGCTCGGCCCGCACAGCCGGCAGGGTTGCGAGGGTACTGGACAGCCTGGTCAGGTCACGGGGGCGCGCTGACCGCAGCGCCACGCGCGCGAGGATGCGCTCCAGGTCACCTACAGGTTTGAGCGCATCGCGCACGGTCTCGTAATGATAGTTGTCACACAGCGCCCTGATCGCAGCCTGTCGCTCCCCCAGCACCGTTACGTCGGTCAGCGGCCGATGAAGCCAACGGCGCAGTAGGCGGCTGCCCATGGCCGTTACCGACCTATCCATGACTGAAAACAGCGTGTGGTCGTCACCGCCGGTGAGATTGATGTCGATTTCCAGGTTGCGGCGGGTAGCGGCATCCAGGATGACGCTTTCGGCTCGATTCTCGTGGCTAATGGATCGCAGGTGGGGGAGGTTGCTGCGCTGGGTATCTTTGACGTACTGCAACAGGCAGCCCGCGGCGCCCAGGGCCAGCTCCAGGTCGTCGCACCCGTAGCCTTTGAGATCGTGGGTCTGAAACTGCGTGTTCAGCGCTCGTTTTGCGGCCTCCAGGTCGACTTCCCAGACCGGTTGGCTGCGGCTGCCAGCCCGGCCGGTGATGGCAGGATGCCCGATTGTTTCATGGTAGAGCACCTCGGCAGGCGCCAGGCGCTGCAGCTCGCTGGCCAGGGCTTCATCGCCGGCAATCTCCAGCACCCTGAACCGGCCGGAACTCAGGTCGAGGTAGGCCAGCCCGTATTGCTGCTCGTGACGATTGATGGCTAGCAGCAGGTTATCGCTGCGCTCGTCGAGAAGTGCTTCGTCTGACAGTGTACCGGGGGTGACGACGCGCACGACTTTTCGATCTACCGGGCCTTTGCTGGTGGCAGGGTCACCGATTTGTTCTGCGATAGCGACCGAAACTCCGGCTTTCACCAGACGCGCAAGGTAGCCCTCTGCGGCGTGGTAGGGCACACCGGCCATGGGTATAGGCTCGCCAGCGGATTTGCCTCGTGCGGTGAGGGTGATGTCTAGGAGTTCGGCAGCTTGTTTTGCGTCGTCGTAGAACAACTCGTAGAAATCGCCCATGCGGTAAAACACCAGTTCCTGCGGGTGCTCCTGCTTGATGCGCAAATATTGGTGCATCATCGGTGTGTGCTGCTGGTCTTTAACGCTGCTCACGGCTACTCGACAACTTTCGCGGGGAGAAATCGCGATTGTACGGCATCGTCCGTGTAGCGACCATGTTGGGCAAGAGAATGGTCGGGTTGCCCCACAATGGTGCAGACTCTGAATCTTCGATCGCCGGATGGTCGATATTGGTGCCTGCCGAGGCTGCCCGGCAGCGGTTCCAGCCATGGCACGAAACTTGCCGTATTGCAGGTCTTCATTGGTTGGGAGAGGGTCGAGTGACCACAGATCAAGCCGCGGTATTGCTTCAGCAACTGGGCTGGCGAACCAGCCCCGGCATTCTCGGCAAGCACGCCGCCAGCAACCAATCCATCCACGCCCTGCTGGGCTACTTTCTACGTGATCGCGATTCGCCTTCGCCGTTTCCGGGCAGAGACATTTTGCTGGACCACCGGCTGTTTGAGTGGGGCGTGGCGCCGCCGCTGGAGAAGGTCATTGCCTCTCCCAAGGAGCTGGGCCTTTTGCTGGGCCTGCCGGAGCTCTATCGCCACAGCGTGTCGGTCATTGAGCCCTGGAAAAATGTGGGTATCAATCACCAGGGCGAGGAGGTGAGGGCGTCCAAGAACATTGCCTATGTGCTCCAGCAGGTTGCCGACGCCGATACCATTCTTTACCCGGTCTGGCAGAGCGGCGTTGCCAATCCCGCTCGCCTGGCCAGCGTTTTCAGCGCCGGTATCGCCACGGTAGTGCAGGGTGGTAATCCCTCCGTCCACGACCCCAGCAGCTTTGACGGAGCGCGTGCCAGCCTGGAGGATACACTTAGCCTGGTAGATGAACTGATGCTGAACCGGTCATCGAGCAGCGGACCGAGTATCTTTATCTGCCTCGGGCATCAGCTGGCAGCGGCCTCGCATATCAGGTTGATCAAGCGTGCGGTCAGAGAGGTAGCCAACATTGATCATCTGGTGATGGACAGTGAAGGCACCGCGATTACTTCTCTCAGGAGAGTTTGCGAGAGAATCAGCGATGTGGGGGAAACCCTCCCGGTAATTAAAAATGATGAGGTGATCGCGGAGGGTTGGCATGACAGCCGGTTCGCGGTGGCGCCTAACGAGGCGTTCGAAGTTGGGACTCGCAGGTTACTTCCCTACCGGCGCAACCCGGGCAGTAGCCATGTGCCCGGTGAGCTTCACGACGCCCATGCGCTGGTAGCAGACGAACTTGAGGGCGTGATCGATACCATCCTGCGCCTGGAACGCGAACTCAATATCGAAATGTTCCACGGCGATGAAGTCAACGAGGAGGCCGCCCTGTTTGCTAATTGGGCCTACAAGCTGCTGCATGACACTATTGTGCCCATACGTTACGAACTGGCGGTGTCACCGCTGGCCTGGATGCTGAACCTGCCCTATGCCATCGAAATCCTGTCACAGACCCAGGTGGATGCCATGCACTGGACGGAGGTGTCTACCACCTGCATTTACTACAAGGACTGGGAAACACACACTCTGCGCCGCTCTTTCACTTCCCAGTTTCACCCCGAGCTGATGGCGGACATTCGCGACATCGGTAAGCGGGAAGGGTTGCGCTACGCCGAACTCAAGGACAATGACGGCGTGCGGCTGCTGGTACGCCTTTTGTACCACGGTATGCAAGAGTAGCGACGGCTGCGCAGCGCTGGCATGATGTTGCGATTGCCATGTATTGCTATGTGGGCACGCCGCCAATGACGCCAAATACTGTACTCACGCTCAGCTGCGCCGACCGGCCCGGCATCGTGGCGCGGGTGTCGGGTTTCTTCGCCGAGCTGGCCTTCAATATCGAGGAGTCATCGCAGTTTGAGGATCCCGAGACCAGGCAGTTTTTCCTGCGCACCGAGTTCTCCTGCCCCGCCTGTGATGATGAGGCGCTTGCTCAGCTGCGGCGGGACTTCACCGGGATTGCCGACGAGTTCGATATGGCCTGGCAACTACGCCGACTGGACCAGCGATTGCGCGTGGTGCTGGCCGTTTCAAAGTGGGGCCATTGCTTCAACGGCCTGTTGCATAAGTGGCGCGCCGATACACTGCCGGTAGATATTGTTGCCGTGGTATCCAACCATGAGGATATGCGCGGAATGAGCGAGTGGTACGGTGTGCCCTATCACTACCTGCCAGTGTCAAATGAAAATCGTGCTGAGCAGGAGTCACAGATACTATCGATCATTGAGGAAAGCGGAGCGGAGCTGCTGGTGCTCGCCCGCTACATGCAGATTCTCAGCGACGGCCTGTGCAACCAGCTCGCTGGCAGGGCGATCAATATCCACCATTCGTTCCTGCCGGGCTTCAAGGGCGCCCGGCCCTACCATCAGGCCTATGAGCGTGGGGTGAAGCTCATTGGTGCTACGGCGCACTACGTAACCGGTGACCTGGATGAGGGCCCGATCATTGAACAGGCGGTTGAACGGGTCTCCCATGCCAACTCAGCAGAGGAGCTTGTGGAGATCGGCCGCGATATCGAGACGGTCGTTCTGGCAAGGGCGGTCACCTGGCATGCCCAGCACCGGGTGCTGCTGAACGGCAATCGCACGGTGGTCTTCCGCCGCTGATTGCACCGGCTGGCTGAGCCGCTTAGCCGGATTGGTTCTATACTTGCCATCCTATACGCCGCGACGCGGTAGATGTGCGGTCGGGCGTAGTATCGCGAAAAAACTGGAGCTCAATAATGAAAACGCGTGCAGCCGTAGCTTTCCAAGCAGGAAAACCGCTGGAAATAGTCGAAGTAGATCTAGAGGGCCCCAGGGCTGGTGAGGTGCTGGTCGAGGTCAAAGCCACAGGCGTCTGCCACACCGACGCGTTCACCCTGTCGGGCGATGATCCCGAAGGCGCCTTTCCTGCAATTCTGGGCCACGAGGGCGCAGGCGTTGTAGTAGAGGTTGGAGACGGCGTGACTAGCGTCAAACCTGGCGATCACGTCATCCCGCTTTACACGCCAGAGTGCCGCGAGTGTGATTTTTGTCTGCACCCGCGCACCAACCTGTGCCAGTCCATCCGCGAAACCCAGGGCCAGGGCGTTATGCCTGACGGTAGCAGCCGTTTCAGCCTGGACGGCGAATCCATCCTTCACTACATGGGCTGCTCTACCTTTTCTAACTACACGGTTCTGCCCGAGATCGCATTGGCAAAAGTGCGCGAGGATGCGCCCTTCGACAAGATCTGCTACATCGGCTGTGGTGTGACCACCGGTGTTGGTGCAGTCGCTTTCACCATGGGAGTTGAGACCGGTGCCACGGTTGCGGTGTTTGGCCTGGGCGGTATTGGCCTGAATGTGATCCAGGGTGCACGCATGGTGGGTGCCGGACGGATTATCGGGGTAGACATCAACCCGGAGCGCGAGGCGCTGGGTCGTAAGTTCGGCATGACTGATTTTGTAAACCCCGGTGATGTCGATGATGTCACACAGCACCTGATCGAGATGACCGGCGGCGGTGTTGACTACAGTTTCGAGTGCATCGGCAACGTTAATGTGATGCGCCAGGCGCTGGAGTGCTGTCACAAAGGTTGGGGCCAGAGCTGTATTATTGGTGTAGCCGGAGCAGGGCAGGAGATATCTACGCGGCCGTTCCAGCTGGTAACGGGCCGCTCATGGCGGGGCACCGCGTTTGGCGGTGCCCGCGGCCGCACTGATGTTCCAAAAATCGTCGACTGGTACATGGAAGGGCGCATCAATATTGACGATCTCATCACCCATACTATGCCGCTGGATGACATCAATAGCGCCTTCGACCTCATGCATAGTGGCGAGAGTATTCGCTCGGTCGTGCTCTACTGAGGCCGGGCCGGATGTTGACGCCTCTTGTGAGCAAGGCTTCGAGTGCCGGTGTTAGAGGCGCTCTAAAACTAACGCTGGGCACCACTGCGCTGGCGCTGCTTGTCGCCCAGGTACTACCAACCCGGGCAGAGTTGCTGGCAGCTGGACCGAATGGCTTTGTGTCAGAGCACGTCCTGGTGCTGCCTGCCACTCCCGATCGCACCTGGACCGCCCTCACGGACGAGATTGCACTGTGGTGG
>Ga0213866_10000830_pt1 | contig 24070 bp, 23 predicted proteins | sample PICome_11_FD_160079 | JGI IMG/M metagenome (GOLD analysis project Ga0213866, IMG submission 160079) | Coastal seawater microbial communities near Pivers Island, North Carolina, United States - PICO284 | ecosystem: Environmental > Aquatic > Marine > Coastal | place: USA: North Carolina...
ACTTGGTAAGTCTGCGTTTAAACAAAATAGATATAAGGTCATTACTGACAGCTACTTTCCACACACCTGCTCCCAACAGAGTCTAAAAAAACGGATAAATCTGCAAATGTTTAGCTTTTTTGAACGCCTGATCGACCCCTTTCCCGATCACAACCCGTCACAGCCGCCCACAGGGCTCTATGCCTTTTGTCGCTATTACACCAGAGGACTAGAACCCTGGCTGTTACTAATGGGAGTGCTGACTGCGTTAACTGCTATTAGCGAGGCGCTGTTATTTGGTATTTTGGGCAGGGTGGTGGACTGGTTAGCGGTCAGTGACCCCACAACATTTACCGCCGATTCCCAGTTGACCCTAGTGGCCATGGGCGTGTTTATTCTATTGGTAATACCGCTGTTGACGACCTTGCGTTCTCTGGTGGTGCATCAGACGCTGATGGGCAATTTTCCGATGTTGGTGCGATGGATGGCCCATCGCTATCTGCTCAATCAGAGTTATGGATTCTTTCAAAACGAGTTCAGCGGACGCATTGCTACCAAGGTGATGCAGACCGCGCTGGCAGTGCGCGAGTCAGTCATGAAGTTACTGGATGTGCTACTGTTTGTAGTTATCTATCTAATCACCATTATTATCTTGGTTGCCAGTGCTGATTTGCGACTCTGCCTACCGCTATTGGTCTGGCTGTTCGCCTATATCGGGTTGCAGCGCTTTTTTGTGCCCAAACTGAAAGCTATCTCCCAGCGACAGGCGGATTCGAGATCGCTGATGACCGGCAGAATTGTCGACAGTTACACCAATATAGTAACCCTCAAACTGTTCTCCCACAGCAGTCGCGAATTCGGCTACATAAAAGATGGCATGCTGAGTTTTCTAAACACCGTGCACCCGCAGATGAGGTTGGTAACAGCGCTGAATATCTCACTGTGGACCATCAATATGCTGTTGGTCTTTACCACCATTGCATTGGGTATCTACCTCTGGGCTGAAGATGCCATAACCCCGGGTGCGATTGCTGTAGTGATCAGTTTAGCGATTCGTCTCACCGGCATGTCCCATTGGATTATGTGGGAAATAAGTAATTTGTTCGAGAATTTGGGCACAGTGCAAGATGGCATTAATACCCTTTCTATTCCGCAGGCAGTGACTGATCGAGATGATGCCAAAAAACTACAGGTCAATTCAGGCAGAGTAGATTTTTCTGCGGTTAACTTTAGTTATCTGAGCCCTGATCCAGCCGTATCAAAAAATGTATTTGAGGGCTTGGATCTTAGCATCGAGGCCGGAGAGAAAATTGGGGTGGTAGGGCGCAGTGGCGCTGGTAAATCGACACTGGTCAATTTGCTATTGCGCTTCTTTGATACACAGTCCGGCACTATTGCCATTGATGGCATTGATATCAGTCAGGTCAAGCAGGAGAGTCTGAGGTCGAATATAGCTGTGGTCACCCAGGATACCTCGCTGCTACACCGATCAGTTCGCGAGAACATTATGTTTGGCAATCCCGGTGCCAGCGAGGAGGCGATGATAGAGGCCGCCATAAAAGCCAAAGCCCATGAGTTTATACTGCAGCTTTGCGACACTAGCGGTAGAACCGGTTACGATGCTCATGTTGGCGAGCGCGGGGTCACATTATCTGGCGGTCAGCGCCAGCGCATCGCCATCGCCCGAGTCATGCTCAAGGACGCGCCCATTTTAATACTGGATGAGGCCACCTCAGCGCTGGATTCGGAAGTGGAATCGGTGATTCAAAAGAGTCTCTACCAGTTGATGGCAGGCAAGACGGTGATTGCCATCGCCCACCGCTTATCCACTATTGCCGAAATGGACAGGTTGGTTGTGTTTGATCAGGGCGCCATTGTTGAGCAGGGCACCCACGCTGAGCTGATCCAGGCTGGCGGCATTTACAGCCAGTTGTGGAGGCATCAATCCGGTGGATTCTTGGGTCTGGATTAAACCATTCTTCAATCACCGTGAAAAAACTTTTGTGGAGCTGACCACGGGGAATTGATAGGATCTAAATTGCTGAAACAGACTAGGTAGGTATTGAGATGCAAATGGTACTAGAAAAAGTCACGCAGTCTTTGCAATTAATAATAAGAAAAAATGCCACTAATAATGACAGCTCAACTGCAGAGGGAAAAGCTGTGACAATCAATAGAGGAGATAGATCCATGATAGGGTCCGGTGTAAACATTCAAGGCGACCTGATCAGCGAAGAGGATTTGGTGATTCAGGGGCAGATCAATGGCAGTATTACCGCTGAAGCCAGCGAAGTGATGGTGGGGGTCGAAGGTAGACTGACGGCCTGCATTCGCGCTCGGGTGGTAAAAATAGAAGGTAAGGTTACCGGCGATATAACGGCCATAGAGAAGGTGATTGTCGCTAAAACCGGTGATGTGACCGGCAATATTCAGGCGCCCCGTGTGAATCTTGAAGATGGTGCCAAATTTAAAGGCAGTATCGAGATGGATCCCGATTATCCTGTCGCTAGTCCCAGTCAGTTAGAGATAACAGCCCCTGCGCTGAGTGCCGAATCAGATAGTTAGTACTCACTGACAGGTAAACTTAGGGAAGGGCGCCAACCCTGTAGCACCAAAATAGAAGACTCCTATGTCAAACTCGACTGCATTGAGCATGACACTGCCCAGCACAAGCATTTCCTCATCCCTAATGCCCCAAGTCCTTGAATCGGGCTCTGGTGAGAGGGGTGTAACTGTGCTCGATTTTGGTATGGCAGCGCCAGCTACCGTGACCTTTTTTAGCCAATTTAGATGCAAACTGTACTTTGCTGGACTTAACGAGTTGCCCGCCGATCAATTCGATGCTGACGACTTAGAGCATGGGGCATTAGTTAAACAATTTCAGGCAGCTATCAACCTTCCGGTCGATGAAAAAATCGATATAGTACTGTTTTGGGACCTGTTTTGTTTTTTGACAATGCCCGCAGTGACAGCGTTGGTAGAGGCATTATCACCCCATCTAAAGAGTAGTACTCGCGCCCACAGCATTAGCCTGTTGAATAATCGCACCCAACTGCCCGCCTGTAGCTATGGTATTCAATCAGTGGATAGATTAGTTCAGTTGCCCAGAGTGGTTCCACAGCCGACCTGCTATGCCCATTCTCGACAGGATCTCAATAGCAATTTGAGTGATTGGACCATCGATAGAAGTTGCCTGCTCGCTGATGGGCGTGTCGAGAGTATTCTATTCACCCATCGAGAGCGGTATTAACGAAGCCTATACTCTGAGCAGGTTTCAGTCTTTATAGGACGGGTCGATATTGTCGATAATTCGGGTCAAGGCGGCGAACTCCAATTCCCCAGCAGGTCCGCCCATAGCCTGAATACTGGTGAGTTGTTCGGTTTTGTCCAGAATCGCACTACCCACTGGAATATTGGGTTTGCCGGTGGAATCAGTTGCCACCTGAACCTCACAGGCGCGCTCCAGACCCCACATAGCTTGAAAGGCCTCCGCTATAGAGCGACCGCAGGTGAGCAGGCCATGATTGCGCAGTATCAAAATATTTTTGTCACCGAGACTGTTGATCAGTCGTGGTTTCTCATCCTCCATCACGGTAATGCCCTCAAAATCGTGATAGGCGACACGGTTGTGCAACAGCGCTGAGTAAAAATTATCGTGGCGCAGGCCCTCTTGCGTGCAAGCCACAGCCATGCCAGTAGTAGTGTGGGTATGGGCTATACAGTGAACATCGGGGCGGGCCGCGTGAATCGCGGTATGGATGATCATGCCCGCCGGATTGACCGCGTAGTCTGTAGGCTCCACGATATTTCCCTGTATATCCACCTTGACCAAATTGGAGGCCTTTACCTCGTTATAGTGCAAGCCGTAGGGGTTGATCAGAAAGTGCTCCTCCTCCCCCGGTAATTTAACTGTGATATGGTTATAGATCAGTTCTGACCAGCCCATATAATCGAAAATTCGGTAGCACGCAGCCAGTTTTATTCTGAGCTCTTGTTCGGTCGCTGACATTAGTTTCCCCTCTCTATAAATTCTACTGTGTTGTAAGTTTAGTTTTTAAGGCCTTATTTTATCCACTAATCAGCCGTAAAGTCTAAACAGCTTGAGGATTTTATCAGCTGAATAGGCTGCTTATAATACTTTTAGCAACTGACTAGCTGCTGCCCAACCGGAGCTAACCGCCCCCTCAAATTTCGGTCCGGCAAAGGCATCGCCCGCAAGCACCAGTGGCGGCACAGCACAGAAATCATTAACTGATAGGCAGGGCTCCCTGTCAGTGGTTCGCGGTTTACTGTATTTCCAACCATGAACTTGGAATTGGTTGATATTGGCACTGCCAATTATTGGTCTGGCGAGTTCAATGAGTTCGAGGCCAACGGTTTCCCGGTCACGGTTGAAATTGTCTGTACTAAAAGTGGCGCTGGCATGCAGCGTAACCGCGGGTATTGGCGAGATCCCTTTTTTCTGGTTGTCACTTATCCAGTCGATAGGACCTTCGTTTAGTGCCAGTGCGCCGGGAGCGGGCAATTTGGCTGGGCTGTCCAACACTGCCAGTACGGCAATACAGGGATCGTATTCAATATACGCCAATCTGCTGCCCAAGGGACTTGGTAGAGTGATATGGCTGTTGGTCAGCAGCGTCAAGGTCTGGGGCACAGGGCAGGTGAATAGAATTGCACGGCAACTAAAGGTTTGATCCCTATCAGTGTGGACTTGCCAGCCTTGATCGTCGGTTTCAATTACCTCAACTCTGGTTGAGAGCAGCAGGTTTTTACCGCCGGCGAGCGCTTTGGCTATGGCATTCATGCTGGGTTCACCCCGATATCTGGGATGCCCGTCTGGATGATCGGGATAGCCGTTAAACCAGGGTTTAACCAGGCCGGCTTCGACCCATTGGCTGGCGGTAGCCTTAAATCGCTCTGATCTGGTGGTAAAAAATTGTGCCCCATGGTCAAAGGTGGCACCGCCAAAACTTCTGCTCGCCAGGCGTCCTCCAGGACTTCGGCCCTTATCGATCAATAGGGTCTTGAAACCCGCCGTGGCCAGCTCATCTGCGGCACTGAGGCCCGCCAGGCCGGCACCGACAATAACAATGTCAAACTGTGGCTGCATAGTTGTAATCAAAGATGTCTAGTTAACGGTGTCTCTATTTTTTTATCTTGCGGGCGTCCTGTCTGCAGCGCTGGGAGCAGAATTTGACCTGATCCCAAACGCTTTCCCACTTCTTGCGCCAGTAAAAAGGTCGGTCGCAGACCGGGCAGATTTTACTGGGCAAATTGAGTTTCTTATGCATTGCGCTGGGGTTGCATCTATCTACCGGTTGTCGATGCTCCAGATACCGGCACCGCGCGTGGCGATATACAAAAAGGCAAAACAGTAAAAGGCCGCCAACTCACCGTGATTGACAATTGGGAAGAAGGAATTTGAACCGTGAACCATCCAGTAGGCCACTGCCATTGTGCCACTGCACAAAAATGCGGCGGGTCGTGTCATTAGACCAATCATAATTAGAATGCCGCCAATCAACTCGATACCGGCTGCCGCGGTGGTCAATGTGTTTAAGGGACCGTAGGCATAATCTATCGGATAGTTGAAAAATTTTACCGTGCCGTGCCAGACAAACATAAAACCAGTGACTATTCTCAATAGTGCGTAGGCCTGTTGTTCATAGTTTTGTAAAAAATTCATAATGGGCTACCTCTGAATCATTGTTTTTATGATGGGTTTAACATAGTGGTTATAAACTCATCCCAGATGCCACTGGGCTTCCAAATTTTTCTCAGGTCTCTTTGCGTAACACTCAGCTCTTGTTTTAACTGAATGGTTCTGTAGAGGAAAACAAAGCAGGAGACGCGCATATTCGCGGCGCAGTGCAGCCAAATTTTCTGTCCCTCATGCCGCGCCATACACGCTGCAAACTGTTGCCAATCCTGACGCTTTGGATTGTTAAAAGCCACCGGAATATTAATGTACTGCATACCTAGATCGGTGACGAGTTCAGCTTCATTGTCCAGCGCGTTTTCTACGTTGTGGGGCGCCAGATTGATCACTTTCTTGTAGCCGGCATGGGCAATGGCGATCAACTGATGGGGATTGGGTTGGCCAGAGGTGGCCAGCAGGGGGTTGATCTGTAGGTAATTGAAAATGGATCTAAGTTCGCGACCACTAAAGCGGTAATTGATGAGTTTTCTCAGTTTGGTCAGGCCATAGCCAAGGACCGTCTTTACCGTTCTGAGATCAAAATTCAATCGCCAGCTCCCGCGTCCATTAATGCCCGGCTATAGTCACTGCCGTTATGGTGCTGTTGAACAATCTGCAGTAGCGTCGAGCCCTCTGGATTGACTGCATTGAGGTCGTATCCGGTCTGTTTAAACAGCTCGAGGAAACTGACAAAACTATCTATATTCATACCGCGGTAGGCCTTCTCCAATAGATGAAAGTCGCGACTGACACCCTCTGGCGGCTGGTAGGCGAGGAAGCTCTCAATACGCGCTTGATCAAATACTTCGCCTAATACCTTCTGCTTATCTTTCTTCAATGACATAACTTTAGACTATTCTCGCATTAGTGATTGGTTATTAGATTGTTCAATTTTTCGGCCAGTATCTGATTGGCCTGTTGAGGATTGGCCTGGCCCTTTGACGCCTTCATCACCTGACCCATAAAGCCGCCGAGCTTTTTCTTGCGCTTGCTCTCATCAGTATTTAGGTAGTCTTCCACCATCCCTGGATTAGCGGCCAAAACCTCATCTACCAGCTGTGCTATGGCGCTGCTGTCAGATACCTGTTTCAGTCCTCGATCACGAATAATCTGATCGGCGTCGCCTTCGCCCTGCCAGATTGCCTCAAATACCTGTTTGGCCATTTTGCCGCTAATACTGTTGTCGGCAATGCGCACAATAAGTCCGGCCAACTGTTCAGCTGACACAGGGCTGTCGGCTATTTCAAGGGTTTCAGCCTTGAGTTGGGCGCTGAGTTCACCGCTGATCCAGTTGGCGGCTAATTTGGCCTGTCCCGATCTCTCCACTACCTGCTCAAAGTAGGCTGCAGTGGCGCCGTCAGAACCCAGCACAGCAGCATCGTAGGCGGATAGTTGGTAGGCTTCGGCGAAACGCGCCTGACGGGCATCGGGCAACTCCGGCAGCTGAGTGCGCAACTGCTCAATATGCTGGTCGGTCACTACCACTGGCAGCAAGTCAGGACAGGGGAAATACCGGTAGTCGTTGGCTTCTTCCTTGCTGCGCATGGATTTTGCCGTCTTGGTTTCGCCGTTGTAGAGCCGGGTCTCCTGAGTAACTGTCCCACCATCTTCCAAAAGTTCTATCTGTCGCTCTACCTCCAGTTGAATCGCCTCTTCCATAAACTTGAAGGAGTTGAGGTTTTTGGTCTCGGTACGGGTGCCGAGTTGCGCAGTACCTTGCGGGCGCACCGAAATATTGACATCAAAGCGCATGCTGCCCTGGGCCATTTGACCGTCGCAGATCCCCAGTGAAGTGACAATACTGTGCAGCTTTTTGGCAAAGGCCACAGCCTCTTGGGCGCTTCGCATATCGGGTTCGGAAACGATTTCAATCAGCGGTGTACCGGCGCGGTTGAGATCAATGCCGGAATACGCCTGACTGAAATTGCCCTGATGGAGAGATTTACCCGCGTCCTCTTCGAGATGGGCATGGTGAATGCCAATGGATTTTTCACTGCCATCTGCCAGTTGAATAACCACATCGCCGGCGCCGACAATGGGTTTTTCCAGTTGAGTGGTCTGATACCCCTTGGGCAGATCCGGATAAAAATAGTTTTTGCGTTCAAATACCGAGGTCTTGCCGATCTCGGCATCAATGGCCAAGCCAAACATAATTGCGTAGTCGACCGCTTGTCGATTGACCACCGGCAGGGTTCCCGGCATGGCGAGATCAATGGCGCAGGCCTGAGTATTGGGTTCGGCGCCAAAGGCAGTGCTAGCACCTGAGAACAACTTAGTCTGCGTGGCCAGCTGCACATGCACTTCAAGACCGATAACCGTTTCCCAGTTCATTATTCAATACCCTCTGGGGCTAGATTATGCCAGTCGCTGACCTGTTGGTACCGATGGGCGGCATTTAGCATCCGCGCCTCATCGAAGTAGTTGCCAATAATTTGCAATCCCACTGGTTTGCCTCCCACCAGTCCGCAGGGTATGGACATGCCGGGAAGTCCGGCGAGATTGGTGGAGATGGTGTAGATATCCTCTAAGTACATGGCTACCGGATCACTGCCCTTGGCGCCAAAGGCAAACGCCGGTGACGGACAGGTGGGGCCCATAATCAGGTCGACCTGCTTAAATGCGTCGACAAAGTCTTGGCGAATAAGTTGGCGGACCTGCTGGGCTTTGCCGTAGTAGGCCTCATAGTAGCCGGCAGACAGGCAGTAGGTGCCGATAAGAATTCGGCGCTGCACTTCCTCACCAAACCCTTCCGCTCGGGTTCTGCAGTAGAGATCTTGCAAATCACTGGGATCTTCACAGCGATAGCCATATTTCACCCCGTCAAATCGCGACAGGTTGGCCGACGCTTCAGCCGGGGCAATAACATAGTAGGCGGGCACCGAGAGGCCGGTATTGGGCAGGCTTATCTCGACCAGTTCAGCGCCCAGCTTTTGGTACTCGGATAGGGCCGCCTGCACCGCCTGCTCAGTACCTGAATCTAATCCCTCAGAGAAGTACTCTCGGGGTACGCCAATGCGCAGTCCCTCCAGTGAGTCATTGAGTTTAGCGCAGTGGTCTGGCACCTCGCGATTGGCCGAGGTGGAATCTTTATTATCGTAGCTGGCCATGCAGTTGAGGAGTAGGGCGCAGTCCTCGGCGGTGCGCGCCATGGGGCCTCCCTGATCGAGGCTGGAGGCGAAGGCGATCATTCCCCAGCGTGAGACCCGACCATAAGTGGGTTTGAGGCCAGTTACACCGCACAGAGCTGCGGGCTGACGAATTGAGCCGCCGGTATCAGTAGCTGTGGCACCGGCGGCCAAGCGGGCGGCGACTGCTGCCGCTGAGCCCCCTGAGGATCCTCCGGGAACGCAGTCTGGTGACCAGGGATTTTTCACCGGCCCGTAAAAACTGGTCTCATTTGAGGAGCCCATAGCAAACTCGTCCATATTGCTCTTGCCCAGCATCACCGCACCGCAACGGTTGAAGTTGTCTATGACCGTTGCGTTGTAGGGCGGTATAAAGTTATCCAGCATCTTCGAGCCGCAGCTGGTGCGCACCCCGTGGGTACAGAAGATATCTTTGTGGATCAAAGGGACGCCACACAGGGCGGGAGCATTCTCCTCTGCCAGACGTTGGTCGGCAGCTTTTGCAGCTTCCAGCGCTTCATTTTCAGTGATGGTGATCAGCGAATTAAACTGTTTGTCTAGCCTCGCGGCGCGCGCCAGTAGATGCTCAGTGATCTCAACACTGGAAAAACTGCGGTTTTGGAGCCCGGTGACAATCTCGGCAATAGTTAGATTATGCATTTAATACTCGGAATCGTTGCAGTTGCTGGGGGTTAATCCAGTACTCTCGGGACCAGAAACAGGCCATCTTCAGTGTTAGGTGCAATGGCTTGTAGGGCTTCGCGCTGATTGGTCTCGCTCACCTGATCTTCCCTCAAGTGCTGGAAGGGCTGTTCGGTGTCAGCAATGAGTCCGCTGGTGTCGGCCGCCTGTAACTGGTCCACCAGTTGCAGCACGCTTTCCAAGCCCTCGGAAACCTGATTGACTTGATCCTCACTGACAGCAATGCGCGCCAGTTGGGCTAGGTTTTTGATATCCTGCTTATCGATACTCATAGGGTCAGTTTCAACTTGCGTATTTTTGGGTCTTTAGTCATCGGGGAATGTTACATCATCTCGGCTGTATAGTTTAGCGATTGTGTCAATAACCGAGCATAAAACTGCTGTTGATGCGAGCCGGTCTGGGGTTGGCAACTCTGAGTCTGTCAATTTTGACTATAGTAACATTACTAGTTGATTTAAATGATGCTTTTTGCGCTTGCCTTAAGCGCAATGAACTGATAGTTTCTATCAATTAACTGCTTGATTAGGCGATCAGCTCGCCGACGGAATACTGAAATGGTACTTAAAAAAATATTAGGTCTGTTTTCACGAGATCTCTCCATCGATCTCGGGACCGCCAATACACTTATCTATATCCCCGATCAGGGCATTGTGCTCAATGAGCCCTCGGTAGTGGCTATTCGCCAGCAGTACGGTGAGAAAAAGGTTGAAGCTGTGGGTGCCGACGCCAAGCGGATGCTAGGTAGAACCCCCGGCAACATCACCGCTATTCGCCCCCTGAAAGATGGGGTGATTGCCGATTTCCAAGTCACTGAAAAAATGCTCCAGTACTTTATTAAAAAGGTGCACTCGGAAAGTTTTGTGCCACCTAGCCCTCGAGTACTGGTTTGTGTTCCCTGTGCGGCCACTGAAGTAGAAAAGCGTGCGATTAAAGAATCGGCTTTTAGTGCGGGTGCTCGCGAAGTCTTTTTGATTGAGGAGCCGATGGCGGCTGCACTAGGTGCCGGACTGCCGGTGGAAGACGCGGTGGGTTCTATGGTGGTGGATATAGGCGGCGGTACCACTGAGATTGCTATCCTGTCTCTCAATGGTGTGGTATTTGCCGACTCGGTGCGTATCGGTGGAGATCGATTTGATGAGGCAATTTGCAGTTATGTGCGTCGCAAGTACGGCAGCGTGATAGGGGATAGCACAGCGGAGCGAATTAAAATGGAGGTCGGCACCGCCTATCTCTCGGACGAGATTCGCGAAATTGAGGTCAGGGGTCGCAATTTAGCCGAGGGTGTCCCTAAAAGCTTTGTGCTCAGCAGTGATGAAATACTGCAGGCACTTCAGGAGCCGCTTTCTGGCATTGTCCAGGCGGTCAAGCGGGTGCTCGAACAATCACCGCCAGAACTTGCTTCGGACATTGCAGAAACGGGTATCGTGTTAACCGGCGGTGGTTCACTGCTCAAAGACCTTGACCGGCTGCTCTCGGTTGAGACCGGCCTGCCGGTTATCCTCGCCGAGGAGCCGCTGACCTGTGTTGCCAGAGGCGGGGGTGAAGCGCTTGAAATGATGGGCGGCAAAGGTTCGAGCACCCTGATGCACTGACAATCTCGGTCATTTAAATCTCTACTACCTGCTAAATTTGTTGGAGCGAATTTATTAAAAGCTTTTTTAACAATTCGTTAACCACCGCGCGCAAGGTCTTTTTTGCACTTCTGTTTGGTGTGCTGCTGTTAACTCTCGACAGTTACACCGATTGGTTTAAATCCTCTCGTGAGCAGCTGACCAAAATCGCCTACCCTCTTCAGGTCATGGCCAACTTTCCCAGTCGCATTGTGGCGTGGGCAGAATTGAAAACCACCTCTCGCAAGCAGTTGGAGCAGCGGGCAAATAACCTGGAGAAAGAGCGGCTGATACTGCTGGGAAAACTGCAGCGAAGTGCCGATTTGGCAGCGGAAAATCTGCGTTTACGGCAGTTGTTAAATGCCACCGAGCTGCTGATGGACAGTGTGCTAGTCACTGAGGTAATCGGCGTTTCACCCGACCCTCAGAATCATCGTATCACCATTGATCGAGGTGCAGAGGATGGCGTTTATGTGGGGCAGCCAGTGCTCGATTCCACTGGTCTGATGGGGCAGGTGATAGTGGTTTACAAGAACTATAGCCAGGTACTACTGATTTCTGACTTCAACCACGCTCTGCCGGTTCAAGTGGTGCGAAACGGCCTGCGGTCGATTGTGGAGGGCGTGTCAGATTTTAATGAGATGGAGCTCGGCTTTGTATCGCCAACTGTGGATATTATTATCGGAGATCAGTTGGTTAGCTCGGGTCTAGGCGGTCGATATCCAGTGGGTTATCCAGTGGGAACTGTCACTCAAATAGATTATCAGGCCGGTGAGAAATTTATGCAGGTCAAAGTCAAACCGTCCGCACAATTGGACCGCAGTAGACATTTGCTATTGGTTTTCACCCTGCAGAACGGTGTGTTTAATGGGCAAAACTAATAGCTTGCAGGCCCTGTTGATTATTCTGTCTGTGGTGACAATTTTGCAGCTGGTTCCGGTCGATGGCAAATGGTTGCTATGGCGGCCAAATCTGTTGCTGTTAGTTATGATTACCTGGATGTTCTATTTTCCGGACCAGTATGGCATAGAATTTTCGGTAATGCTGGGAGTGCTTGCCGATTTTGTTTTTGGTACAAACCTAGGTTTCTATGTGTTGGTTTTTACCCTTTGTGGGGCCGTGGTTGCTCTATTGCACAGAGTTGTCGCCTACCTTGAGCTGATTCACCAAGCAGTGTTGGTAAGTTTGTTAGTCTTGGCTGTTGAATGCCTTAAAGCCTGGGCAAATATTTTCCTCGACAAGCCGGTATTTTGGCAGCATGTGCCCTATATAGTGCTGGCCTCTCTGATTTTTTGGTTGCCATTGGATAGGTTGGTTAAAACTATCTATCGCTGGCAGCGACAATAATATCGATGCCACACAAGGACTATACTCGTTGGTGAACTGCGACTTAATTCTAGCCTCCGCATCGCCTCGGCGCGCCGACCTGTTGCAGCAGATAGGCGTGCGTTTCAAGGTGCTGCCCGCCAATATTGATGAGAGAAACCACACCCGAGAATCCGCAGTTGATTATGTTATGCGAATGGCAGTGGAAAAGGCACAGGCTGTGGCGGCTAATCAACCCTTGGGTGTGCCAACATTGGGAGCGGATACTGCCGTGGTGCTCGGCTCAGAAATTTTCGGCAAGCCTAGGGACTATGACGACGCGCGGGCCATGCTGCAAGCACTCTCAGGTAACAGTCATCAGGTACTGACGGCAGTGGCTGTCGACAATGGTGAGACCAGCTCGGCATTGATCTCCACAACAGAGGTAACCTTCCGTCATATTCGAGAGTATGAATATCTCAGGTATTGGCAAAGCGGAGAGCCGCGGGATAAAGCTGGCGCTTACGCCATACAGGGATATGGGGCAGCTTTCGTGGAGAGTCTAAAGGGCAGCTACAGTGGTGTGGTGGGGTTGCCTATCGCACAGACCTGCAAGTTGCTTGAGGCATTTAAAGTGCCTATCTGGTTGCAGGAGCCCGCTAGCGAGTAGCTATTGCCCGGTTGACAGGCTGTGATGTTATTATTTACCAGTCTGTAAATTGAGTTTTAAGACAAAGGTTTCAGTTTGACGAAATTATTGAGGATTGAGGGAGTGCTGCCACTCCAACAGGTCGGCAGGCCCGCATAGCGGTTAAATTGTGAGATACTATGGACGGTATTGGTTTCGGTTTAAAAAGCATGATTTACAGATCATCTACTATGACAAAGGTCCTGTTGCGCGGGTTGGGATCTGCCGTAATTCTGATGGCTGTAGTAGCCATCATGCTTATTTTTATTGGCCGTCAAACAATTGTTGAATTAGATCGATATAGATCGGATATTCAATCATTTATCACCTCGAATATCGGTATGCAGGTCGATCTCGGAGCGCTTCGGGGTGAGTGGCCCGGACTTATCCCTATCGTTGATATTGCCAGCCTTGAAATTGGCGATTCGCAACAGGACTCGGTGCTCAGTTTTAGTGAGGGGCGTGCCAACCTCGATCTATTCGATAGCATAAAGTATGCAACACCTATTTGGCGCGAGTTGACTATCAAACAGCTTTCAGTAAGTTTCACTGAGGACGCCGATGGACGCTGGAATCTGCGAGGCTTTAACAGCCAAGCCGATACAGATTTGGCGGTTATCACGCAGCCATTTCTGTTTAGCCGTTTTATCCAAATCCAGTCGCTGTCAATTAACCTGCACTTTTTTTCAGGCAATAAAACGGAAATCCTCGGTGAGGATCTGCTGATCCAGAATGAGCCAGACTTTCACCGCGCACAACTCTCATTAAGATTCTCTGAGGACGATCTGCCCGCCTACTTTATCTTGGAAGGTCAGGGTGATCCCAGTGATCGCGATGCCTTCTTTGCCGATGGCTATCTGCGATTTGAGCAACTTAACCTGTCCAAGCCACTGATGGGTTTAACAAAGTCCCTAATGCCAGAAGTATTTGCCAATATTTCCGAGTCTGATGTTGAAGTTGGCGGGGAGGTCTGGGTGGATGTTCATCCCGGTGGCGCCCTAGATTTTGAAGGCCATCTGTCGGCTGCTCATCTCCCCTTAAACTGGTTAGTAGATGCGCCACCTATAAATGATTTTCAGACCCAAGTTACCGGTTGGTTCTCGCCGGGGTTGAATTGGGGTTTGCAGGCAAAGTCGCTCAGTTTTAATTGGTCAGATATACAGATTGAGCCGCTGGATATGGCAATTACACAGTCACTGGGTTCCAACTGGCAGACCTTTGATATCGCTGTAAATCAACTTGATCTGGAACTGCTTGGCAACTTATTGCTAGAAACCCGTGTGTCATCAGCACAGATCAGCGAACTGATTGATAAAACCCGAATCAAGGGAACTCTCTCTGGTCTCAATCTGGGTAAAGGTGATGAAGGTTACTATGTGTCTGGCAACTTACAGGGATTCGATATACTGGCCTACGGGAGTGTACCTGGCTACAGCGGTCTCGATGGTTACTTTGAGATTCACCCCGAGGTTGGGTTATTTCATATTGCCGATGGGGATGGCTTTCAAATGTCACTGCCCAAGGTCTATCTTGAGGATTTGCAAGTTGACCGTGCAGAGGGAACGGTCTTTTTCGCCAGGGATGCCAGCTCTCTAGTGGTGCGCAGTGATGTCATGGCTGTGCAAATGGCAGCTGGTAGCAGTCAGGTGATGTTCTCAGTTGAGCAACCTATGCCGCACCTCGGGCAAATTCCCGAGTTTAATCTGGTAATAGGGGGTCGTGACTTAGATATGCGTTATGGTGCGTCACTACTGCCCTACAGAATGCCCGAGAATCTCTCCCAATGGCTTAAGTCCTCTGTTAAGGGGGGTAATTTAAGAGAGTTTGGACTGCTAATTCGTCATGGGCCGCCCAGATATAACCGTTTTTCAAAAACTACGCAGCTTATGTTCAACAGCGAGCAGGCGGAAATTCAATACCATCCTCAGTGGCCAGCTCTAACTAAAGCGGATTCAATGGTGTTAGTGGATGACAGAGTTGTGGATTCCAAGCTCGTCTCAGCGCGATTGGGAGAGGTGGAAGTGACAGAGGCTAGAGTCGACTATGGCCTGTCTCATCCCCAACAACCGCTTCTAGCGATTAATGCTTCCCTCTCATCGGAGGTTGCAGCGGCAATTGCGGTGCTGGCCGCATCGCCAGTGCAGCGCAATCTGGGATCTATTGCCCAGTGGCAGTATCAGGGGCAGAGCAACACGGAACTGCAACTTGAAATACCCCTGACTAAAACATCAGCTGGCGAACCGATTGCTGGAAATTACCGGGTTACTTCAGTCATCGAAGACGCCTCCATCGGTATCAGTGACTCGCCAATTGAGATAACCGATGTGTCCGGTACCCTCAATTACTCCACTGAGCGAGGGCTGCATGCCGACAATTTGTTAGGCAATCTGTGGCAACAGCCATTGACGGCCAATATCTTCAGGCACAACAGCCAACAGAAAATTGCGGTTGATACCTGGATAGAGCCAGTCAATCTGAGCAAATTTGTCAATTTCCCCTGGACTGAGGTTATTAAAGGCACTATTGCAGTCGAGGGTCTGTTGACCGTGGATTTGCAGAATCGCAACCAGCCAACAACCCTGCAACTTAAGAGTTCGATGCAGGGTGTTTCGCTAGCGTTGCCTCAGCCTCTAGCCAAATCTGCTGATCGACAGCAACCCCTGGATATGACTTTGTCTTTCGATCCCAAGTTATCTCGTATGCAGAGTAAATTGGGAGAATTACTGCTGGCTGATCTACATTTTAACGAAGCTGGGTTAAGACAGGGTTTAATTAGTTATAACCGTTCTCAATTAACACCAGAGGATGGACAGCTGTTAGTAGCAGCTCATTTGCCGGCCCCCAGCTTTAATGATTGGGCTCCGGTCATTGGGCTATTTGACGCCGTTGGTGAAGCTGAAGCCAAATGGCGCACCCTGTTCGATTTGCAATTCGACTATCTGCAGTTGGCCGGCTTTGACATTCAATCCGTCAGTGCCGCAGTAAGCCCTGCAGCTGACGGGTTTCACACCACTTTTTCCAGTGATTTGGCCGACGGTAAAATGATTCTGCCCAGGAATGATCAGCAGGCACTGACCATAGATCTAACCAGACTTGAGTTGCCCAAGATAAATCTTGAGGCTCCATCCCAGCTGAAGTCACTGGATCCAAGACAGTTTATACCCGTAGATTTTTCTGCGGACCAGATTGTTCTCAGTGGTGACAGTCTGGGATCTCTAGCTTTTGAATTGCGTCCCGAGACCTCGGGAGCCCTATTTACCGCTATCTCTGGAAATCTGCTGGGGATAAAACCTGGATTTTTTGCCAATGAGGCACCGACAGAATTTTTCTGGGGTTTCGATGGAGAGTCCTATTTAAGTAGGCTGACAGGCCCAGTTGCGGTGGATAATATCGGTGATCTGCTGGCCGGCTTTGGCATTCCCGAAGTAGTGGACAGTGAGTCGGGCAGGATGGCAATGGATCTTTTATGGCGTGGTAAGCCCTGGGACATCCGCAAGGAAACTATCACCGGAGATTTTCAGGTGAGTTTGGCCAATGGCAGTTTCTACAGGACTTCGGGGCCCGCAGAGGCGACCCTAAAGTTGGTTAGTTTGTTTAATTTTGCCAACTGGCTGCGGCGGCTACAACTGGATTTTTCTGATGTGGTCGGAAAGAATCTAGCATACAACGACCTCCAGGGATCGTTTGCCTTTGACCAGGGAGTTTTAGCCTTTGATAGCCCCCTCAGGATGCAGATGCCCTCTGGACGCATTACTATGGCTGGCGAATTCGATCTTATTGATGAAACTGTGGATGCACAGCTGGTAGCCACCCTTCCAGTTGGTACCAATCTTCCCTGGCTGGCGGGTTTTGTCGGTGGTCTCCCAGCAGCTGTTGGTGTCTATGTCACCAGCAAACTGTTGGAAAAACAGGTAGACCGACTCTCCAGCATAAATTACAGCCTGTCAGGTCCCTGGGATGATATACAGGTATCGGTCAGTGAGATTTTTGCCGCTGAACTGCAAGAGCAGTTAGGAGAGTGAGGAGCACGATACCGTTGAGCCATTCACTAGTCACCGTTGCTGCCGTTCAGACCGCCCCGGAAAAAACCCTGGATGCCAATCTGGCTCAAGTGGGTGAGTTGTTGGCAGAGGCAGCTGATCGCGGCGCAAAAATAGTGGTGTTGCCAGAAAATTTTGCCTATTACGGCCATACCAATTTGCCCGCTATAGGTGCTCAGGAGGCCGATGAAACCGGCCCAGTGCGCCAGTTTTTATCGCAACAGTCCCGCCGTTTGGGAATCTGGATAGTTGGCGGCACCATTCCTGTGGTGGCGGACAAGTCTAAACCTTATGCCCGATCGCTAGTCTACAGCGCCAGCGGCGACTGTGTCGGTCACTACGATAAGATTCATCTGTTTGACGCTGAAGTTGAATCCATGGCTGGTACGAGTAGCTATGCTGAATCCAGTGACTACAGTTACGGACAGTCGGTCAAAACCCTGGACAGCGATTATTGCAAGTTGGGTCTTACAGTCTGTTATGACCTCAGATTTGCCGAGCTGTTCCAGCAACTCTGCCAAGCTGATGCGCAGTTAGTTACGGTGCCGGCAGCCTTTACAGCCACTACAGGCAGAGATCACTGGGAATTACTGTTGCGCAGCCGGGCGCTAGAAAATCAATTTTTTGTGGTGGGTGCCAATTTGGTAGACCGCCGACACGGGACCCGTGGGTTGTGGGGTGGTAGCGCGATTGTCGATCCCTGGGGAACCGTTTTGGCAAGCCTCTCTGACAAGGTTGGCGTGGCGGTGGCGGATATTGATTTAGACCAAATTGCCCAACTGCGACAGAGAATGCCGATTAGACAACACCGGCGCCTACCACTGAATTGATCGTGCTCACAATCACAGCTAGACCAATCTATAGCTTTAGTCGGTCAGTTCCCTTAAGTAACTGAATAGCTTGCGGCTTGCGGAAGGTGTTTTTTTAAGTCGCAGTTCGCGATCGGCCTGCCGCTGTAGATTGCGCAGCTGCTGTCTATCGGCTTCAGGGTACTGTTGCATAAACGCCTCTATGCCAGTATTCCCCTCTTCGATAATTCGCTGACGCCAGTTTTCCAACTGGGCGAAATGTTGTCGGTATCTATGGGACTGATGGTTGAGTCGATCTACACCCATTTCGATTTGTGAGAGATCGGCGCTGCGCAGCAGTTTGCCTATATATTGAATCTGTCGTCGTTTGGCATCAGGGTTCTTGAGTCTGTGGGCTTCATATACCGCCGCTTTTAGTGACTCTTCCAGGTGAAGTTTTTGCAATTGACTATCCGGCATAGCCACCAACTGCTGGCCCAGCTGCTGCAATTTCTGGTTATCCCTCTTCAGCTGTGACCTGCTGGGACTTTCATTTGCGGCGTCGTTATGCTGTTCGGGCATTAGCTTAAAAACAGGGTCGCCAGCCCGAGGAAGGAGACAAACCCGACGATATCGGTAATGGTGGTAAGGATCACGGTGCCAGCGAGCGCAGGATCTATATGCATTTTTTTCAACAGCAGGGGAAGCAGAGTGCCGGAGAGGGCTGCTGCCATCAGATTGATTGCCATGGCCAAACCTATTATGAGGGCCATAGTACCGTCCTTAAACCATAGAGAGACGATACAGCCGGCAACTAGGGCATACAGAAGACCATTTAACGCCCCGACGGCAAATTCCTTGCTGAGTAACCAGTTGATATTTCCGCGTTCGATCTGGCCCAGCGCCATTCCCCGGATAACCACAGTCAGGGTCTGGCTACCGGCCACGCCGCCCATGCTGGCGACAATCGGCATCAAAATTGCCAGGGCCACGACTTTGTCCAGAGTATTTTCAAACAGACTGATAGCAGTGGAGGCGAATATGGCAGTCAATAGATTGGCTCCCAGCCACAGTGCTCGCCGCGGTGCGGTTCTACCCACAGGGGAAAAAGTATCCTCAGTGTCACTCAGGCCGGCCATTGCCAGCAGTGAGTGGTCCGCTTCCTCGACAATCACATCGACCACATCGTCAATGGTAATTCGACCGAGCAGATGTTGTTGATCGTCTACCACCGGTGCTGAGATCAGATCGTGGCGCTGGAATAACTGAGAAATTTCGGAGTCTTTAAGATCGACATGAAAAGCTTGAACCTCGGTATCCATCACCTCGCGCACAGTGGTGGTCGGGGGTGAGGTCAGCAACTTACTCAGGGCTAGATTGCCGAGAAATTCATCATTGCGGTTTACCACAAACAGATTGTCGGTGATCTCTGGAATCGCCTCAAAACGCCGCAGGTAGCGCAGCACCACATCTACAGTGATATCTGGACGGACCGTGATCACCTCGGTGTCCATTAACCCCCCGGCAGTGTCTTCGTCATAAGTGAGCACTGACTCCACCCGCCGCCGATCCTGCACAGACATAGCTTGGAGAACCTCTGGAATGACTCGATCCGGCAGCTGCTGCAGAATATCTACAATATCATCTACGTTGAGACCCTCGGTGAGCGATGCCACCTCGGCACTGTCCATTTCACTCAGGAACTCCGACTGAATTTCATCAGACAATTCCTGCAGGACTTCACCAGATATTTCCGGATCCACCAGTTCCCAGAGTATATGCCGAAATCGTGGCGGAGCAGTCTCCAGCTGATGTGCAATATCGGGGGGCGAGAGATTGTTGAGGGAGTGCCTCACCTGGTTAAGGGTAACCGAGTCGATGGCGCCGCCCAACCTCTCCAGCAGGTTGTTGTGGTCTGTTGTTCTACTCATGTTGCTCCACAGTTTAAACCCTGATTTAACAGTGGTTAGTTTAACCTGCCCTAGCTGCAATCGACAGAGGTTGCCGGTTCAGTTGCGATTTTACCGGTTTTACGACCCCTCGCCAAAATAGTCGGCCAACAGCTGAGTTATCGCATCGCAGGCATCCTGTTCATCGGGGCCGTCAAACTCAAAAATTAGCTGAGTGCCCTGGCTGGCTGCCAATAGCAGAAGTGGCATTATACTTTTGGCATCGATGGTTGGCTGTTCTCTGCCAGTCATTATCTGGGATTGGTAACGCCCGGCCGTGGCAGCCAGTTTGGTTGCAGCTCTGGCATGTAAGCCGAGCTTATTCACAATGGTCAGTTCACATCTAATCACGGCAATATCAGCATCTAATTTATGATGACAATTCTTTGTGCATAATTTGCACGGCTTGGTGTTGTTTGGAAAAGTGCTCGTGCAGTCGATTGGCAATGTACACCGAGCGATGTTGTCCCCCGGTACAACCAATGGCAACTGTCAGATAACTGCGATTATTGGATTGAAATTTGGGAATCCAGCGAGTCAGGTAGCCGATAATATCTGCCAGCATAGAGGCAACATCTACCTGGCCCTCCAGAAACTGTATTACGCCAGCATCATTTCCAGTCTGCGTTCGGAGTTCCGCTTTCCAGTACGGGTTTGGCAGACAGCGTACATCGAATACAAAATCTGCGTCGTTGGGCATACCTCGTTTGAAGCCAAAACTTTGAAACAGTATAGACATTGTCTCATGGGCATTCGGCACCACAGTATTTCTGATTAAATCCCGCAACTGATGCAGAGAGAGCCCAGAGCTATCGATGACACGATCGGCAATATCGGCGATGGGTGCCAGAAGTTTTTTCTCCAGATCAATGGCTTCTTTGAGACCTACGTTGTCATTGCTGAGAGGGTGTTTGCGTCTAGTCTCACTGTAACGGCGCAGTAGATCTGATGAGCGCGCCTTTAAAAAAAGCACATCAACCGCGACCCCCACACGTTCAATTTGTTCGAGTGTTTTGGGAATCCCACTCAAATCTCCCACTAGGTTGCGGGCGTCAATCCCCACAGCCAACTGGCGTTCTCGATTGCTACTGTCAATTTTTAGTTGGTGAATTAATTCTGGTAGCAAGCTCGAGGGCATATTATCGATACAGGTGAAGCCTACATCCTCGAGGATATTTAGTGCCGACGTCTTGCCTGAACCAGAGCGCCCACTGATAACGACTAACCGCATAGCCCCTCCCGCTGCTCCAGATGTATTACCCGGTTAAATAATTCCTGATTGCTTTTACACTCTCTGAGCATCTGTCGCGAGGTAGGGCTCTGCATGACTTGAGCAATTCTTGCTAGAGTCGATAGATGCTCATCATTTTTCTCCTCAGGTACCACCAGAGCAAACACCAGATCCACAGGCTGATCATCTACGGCGTCAAAATCAACAGAGGTGGCTAACTTTGTCAGACAGCCGTAGATTTTTTTGACGCCGGGCGAGCGGCAATGAGGTACAGCGACACCATTGCCTATACCAGTGCTGCCCAGTCGCTCGCGAACCAAGAAACTGTTGAAAAGTGTTTCCGATAACTCTTGATCGGTATCCAACTGACCAGCCAGCAGATCGGAAATATTTTCTAATACACGCTTCTTACTATTGCCGGGGAGTTGATTGACAGTTAGTGCCGGGGTAAGAACATCAGCAATCTTCATGGGTGGTTAATGGTCCCTGTGTTTTTCTTTGTACTTGATAACCTGACGGTCCAACTTATCGCTGAGGGCGTCAATAGCCGCATACAGATCTTCATGCTCGGCATTGGCGAACAGCTCTGCTCCCGAAACATGGATAGTGGCCTCGGCCTTTTGCACTAATTTATCGACACTGAGAATGACAGCAACGCTGTTGATATGCTGATAGTGGCGTTCTAATTTGGAGAGTTTAACGGTGACATAGTCCCGGATTGGGTCGGTGATATCTAGGTGATGTCCGCTGATAGTCATTTGCATTTTAGTTCTCCTTTCACGGTTGACTGCTGAACCTCTTTCGCTGACTCGAGGAGGGGATGTTGATACTCTCTCGATACTTCGCCACGGTGCGCCGGGCCACTTGAATACCCTGCTCGGCAAGCAGGGCGGCGAGCTTGTTGTCACTCAGAGGTTTAGATGGCTGTTCTGCTGAAATCATTTCCTTCAGCATAGCGCAAACAGCTGTTGAAGAACATTCTCCTCCCGCCGCAGTACCTACATGACTGGAAAAAAAGTACTTCAGCTCAAAAATTCCCTGTGGCGTTGCCATATATTTTTTGGTGGTCACACGAGATACGGTGGATTCATGTAAATCGAGCTGTTGCGCTATATCGGATAATACCATGGGCCTCATTGCCACAGGGCCGTGGTTGAGAAATCCCTGCTGCATCTCGACGATAGCGGTTGCCACGCGCATCAAACTATCATTGCGACTCTCGAGGCTGCGCAAGAACCAGCGCGCCTCAACCAGATTATTTTTTAAGTATTGGTTTTCAGCGCTGTCGTCAGAGCGCTTTATCAGGCTGGCGTAGGACTGATTGATTTTCAGTCGCGGGAGATTGTCGTTATTCAGGCGCACCTGCCAGGCCCCCGACAGTTTTTCGACATGCACATCTGGCACTATATACTCTGCGTTGTTAGCGCACAGGTGTTCTCCCGGCTGGGGATTTAAGCTTCTAATCAGGTTGAGTGCCTGTTGAAGGTCAGTTGCATCCAGCTTGGTTTTTCTCGCCAGTTTGTGGAATTCAACCGATGCAATATCAGCCAGAAAGTTCTGTACCAGCGCCACTGCCACATCCAGATAGGGCGTACTCTGGTCGAGTTGATTTAATTGTATTAATAGACACTCCTGAAGATCTCTAGCAAAAATGCCCGGGGGATCAAACTGCTGTAAGCGCCTTAAAACTGCTAGTAGCTCATCCTCTTCGATAGCCTCGGTTTCACTGTCAGTATTGAGGTGGGAGGTAATATCGAAAAGGTCCTTGGAGATAAAGCCAGCATCGCTGATGTCGTCGATAAATGCCTCGGCGATAGCTTTGTCTCGCGCTGAAAAAGGTGTCAAATTTAACTGCCAGATAAGATGATCCTGCAGGGTTTGAGTAACCTGATAGATCTCTTCAAGATTAACCTCGGCACTTGCCTTAGAGGGCGAAGTCGAAGCGGGTGAAGTGGAGTTCCAGTCAGCTTCCACTGGCATTTTCTGGTCCATTCCGGCTTGCCAGTTATCTTCGGTCTCGGTGATTGTCGGCTCCGAGGCATCCCGTGCTCGGTCTTGTATCAGTGGATTGTCGCTATTGAGGTTAATATCCTCATTACTGTGGTCTTTTATAGCTTCCTGATCGCCGGTAGCAGCTGAGGGGGTCTCCTCATCGGTTTCCAACAGGGGATTGTTGTAGAGTTGCTCGATAATTTCCTGTTGAAGATCTAAAGTTGACAGTTGCAACAGCCGGATAGCCTGCTGAAGTTGCGGCGTCATAGTGAGTTGCGAACTTAACTTTAGTTGTAGGCCTTGTTGCATTTCGTGCCTGTTGTTAGAACCCTTTCATGCAATACTAGTGCCAAACAGGTAACTTAGGCAATACTTGACTAGGGAGTTTATGGAAACTTACATGGTGAAGTGTTCACCCAGATAGGTCTGACGGACTCTCTGGTTGGCCAAGATTTCCGCGGTGTCGCCCTCGGCGATTACATGGCCCTCACCGATAATGTAGGCATGGTTGCAAATATCTAAGGTTTCGCGGACATTGTGGTCAGTGATTAAAACCCCGATACCCTTATCTTGCAGGTGTCGGATAATCGCTTTGATATCATTCACCGAGATCGGATCCACACCTGCGAAGGGTTCGTCCAGCAAAATAAATTTTGGATCCGTGGCCAGCGCGCGGGCAATCTCAACCCGCCGCCGCTCGCCGCCCGACAGACTTATCCCAGTCGATGCAATCAGATGTTGGATATTGAACTCATTGAGCAAGTCATTGAGCTTTTGCTGTCGCTGTTGCCGTGACAAGTCTCTGCGCGTCTCAAGAATGGCTAAAATATTATCGGCGACACTGAGTTTTCGAAAGATTGACGGTTCCTGAGGCAAATAACCTAAACCGCGTCGCGCGCGGTTGTGCATGGCGAGATTGGAGATATCCTGATCATCTATATAGATTCCACCGCCATCTTGTCT
>Ga0213866_10000832_pt1 | contig 24030 bp, 16 predicted proteins | sample PICome_11_FD_160079 | JGI IMG/M metagenome (GOLD analysis project Ga0213866, IMG submission 160079) | Coastal seawater microbial communities near Pivers Island, North Carolina, United States - PICO284 | ecosystem: Environmental > Aquatic > Marine > Coastal | place: USA: North Carolina...
GGTAGAGACATGGCAATTGGCAGTCCCGCGCACGCACTCGAAGTCGATGGATTCACCGATCTGCGCAAGCAGGTGAACTACGCCGCTGGCGGCATCACGATCAACGTGGCGCGTCACTCCGGCTACTGCTGGGGCGTGCAACGCGCTTACGATCAGACCATCGCGCAAGCAGCAGTTGGCGACGAGAAGGTCAGCACCTTCGGCCCGCTGATTCACAATCCGCAAACGATCGAAGGCCTGCGCCGCCAGTACGGCGTTGACATTCTCGAATCGCCCGACGAGTTCACGAGCGGCAAAGTCATTGTGCGCACCCACGGCGTGCCGCTGGAGACGCAGAAGCAACTGCGCGACAAGGGCGCCGAAGTGATTGATGCGACCTGCCCTTACGTTCGCGTCAGCCAGAATCACGCGCGCAATCTGCACAAAGACAAGTACCACGTCGTGATCATCGGCGACCCCAAGCATCCCGAAGTCAAGTCGATCATGAGCTACGCCCAGCACGAGGGCACCGTGGTCAAGACGCCCGCGGATGTTGCGAACATTCCCAAGGGAATTAGGCGAATTGGCGTCGTTGTGCAATCGACGATGATCCTCTCGATCGTCAACGAGATCATGGCGAAGCTGATGGAGATCACCGCCGAGCTGCGCGCCTTCAACACGATCTGCTACGTCACCGATGAGCGTCAAGCGGATGCGGAAGCGATCGCCAAAGAGAACGAATTCGTCGTGGTGATCGGCGGCGCGCAAAGCTCCAACACCAAGAAACTCGCGGTTGTGGCGGAAAAGTTCGGCGCTCGCACGCAGTTGATCGAAGGGCCGGAGCAGCTCAAGTTCGAGGAATTTGGTGAGGTTGAGAAGATCGGCGTGCTAGCAGGCGCATCCACTCCGAACTGGTTGATCGATCAGGTCGTGAGCGCGATCCAGGAGCATTTCGAGCACTAGCTCTTATCGGCGCGTGACTCGCATGGGGCTATTTCCTCACGGCGCTTTCACAATGCTGCGCTATGATGCATCGGTATCACGCACTCTCACATTTCACAGCGCTCTTGAGCACGACATTAGGGATAAGCGCATGGGTAACACCTTTCGCCGCATCGTCTTTCCGACAGACTTCAGTGCCACGTCTGAAAGCGCGTTGAAACAGGCGGTGGCCCTGGCCGAGAAGTACCAGTGTGAACTTCACCTGGTGACGGTTGTTGACCACACGCTCTACTCCTATGCCCGCTATCCGGATTCCGGGTTGCGCGAAGATCTCGTTGCTGCCGCGGAACAGCGCATCCGCATCTTCGATTTGCCGCCGATGTCAAAGCGCGTGAAGATCGTGCGTGTCGTGCTCGAAGGCGATATTGCTGAGCAGATCGCTGCGTATACGCGCGACTACGAGATTGATCTGATCCTGATGGCTTCTCACGCGCGCAGCAAAGTCGCGCGCTTCTTCTTGGGATCGGTGGCTGATCAGGTGCTGCACTTGGCGGCCTGCCCGGCCATTGTTCTGCGAGCGCCCGAGGGCACGCCGAAGAATCCCATGCCGCAGGATCGGCGCTTCAATGCAATCGTCGTACCGACGGACTTCAGCAAGCCAGCCGAGCAGGGCTTGGCGCGCGCGATTAACTTCGCCAAGGACTACAAGGCGCAACTGCATGTGGTGCATGTGATCGATGATCGCAAGCTGCTCGTGCTGCAAGAGGACAAGCGCAAAGAAGCGCTGCGCAAGATCCGCGAGGATGTGCAGGAGCAACTCGACGAGCTGATCGAGACCGTGCCGAGCGAGATTCGCACAAGCGCTGAGATTCTGATCGGCGAAGCATCGGATCGCATCGGCCACTACGCGGGCAAACACAACGTCGATCTGATCGTGATCGGCGCGCGCGCAAGCGATGAGTTCAAGCGTCTACTCGTAGGCAGCGTCGCGGATTCGCTGGTGCGTATCGTGGATTGCCCAGTCTTCGTCGAGCACGTTGTCGAAGACGCGAAGGGCTCGGGCGTCAGCACTGCCCGCATCGAAGCGGCCATCGGCGGCATCACCATCCGCAAAGCGCGCAAGAAGGCAGCCGCAGCTCGCAAGCCGGGAACCACGACGAGCAAGAAAGCCTCCACCAAGACGGTCAAGAAGGGCAAGACTGGCGCTCGCCGCAAGACGAGCAAGAAAGCCTCCACCAAGACGGTCAAGAAGGGCAAGACTGGCGCTCGCCGCAAGACGAGCAAAAAGGTGAAGAAGAGCGGCACCACCACACGCAAGAAGAAGTAGCGCTCCAGCTTTCGCTTGGGCGCTCGCAAAATTTCGCGAGCGTGCTGAGAGCGAGGTAGCATTCATTGTCGCGGCATAAGCAAACGCCGGTGGGGTTGCCACCGGCGTTGCGTGATTTCAGCTTGTTGGAGCGAGCTTACTTGGAGCCAGCGACATACTCGCCGCCGTTTTGGAAGGCGAGCTGCTGCATGAACTGCGCACCCTTGTAGTCGGTACCGATGTAGATGCAGTAGAGCTTGCAGCCGGATGAGCGCAGGGGCGCGTACCAGCCGGGAAAGTCCGCAAGGATCTTCGACGCCGTCTTGTTGCCTTCGTTCGGCTCGCCGTCTGCCAGCAGGATCAACTGCGTGGGCTCCGTGCCGTAGTCGGCGCAAGCCATCTTGAGCGCCGACCAGACCGGCGTACTGCCGCTAGCGATCAGGGTTTCGAACTGGCCGATACCGGTGTTCGCTTCGCTCGGCGAGCGCTTTTCGATCACATTCAACTGCTCGGCCTTGAAGACCTTCAGCGAGGGATACGAGTAGCGGGGCTTCCAAGCGATCTGTCCGACGTGTGCAGCATTCGCTTGAACGAAGCCAGTCTCTCCCTGGATCTCGTGAGCATGCACGATGCTGGGGAAGAAGGTTTTGTTGTGCTTGTTCAACGTTCCGCCAAAGGAAATCATCGCGAATTGATCAGAAGGAGCCAGGTTCTTGAGCGCGTTGACGCCTTCAGTTTGCAGCACGTGAATGCGCTTCACCATGTACTTGCCGCTGACGATCGAGCTGTTCGTTGAACAGAAGCGACGCGAGGCGTAGTTGTCTGAGTTGCTACCCGTAACCACTTCGCCAAACCACAGCACTTGCGAATCGTACTGCGACGCCCAGTCCATCGAGCCCGAACGGTCGAGCACGAAGAGCACGTTGCCGCCAAGCTCCACACCAAAGAAGGTGGCTTTGTGCGAAACGCGGCGCGTCAACGTTTCCGTGAAGCGCAGACCGCCCACACCAGTGCTCGCTTCAGCGCGCAGCATGGCGAAGTATTCCTTCTCCACCTGCTGGCCGTCTTGCAGATTCTGCTCAATCGCGGCTGGGTCAAAGTAGTAGGGCGCTGCGTTTGGAAGGTCTTCAACACTAGCGTTCACCACAATACCGTCGATCAGCGTCAGGTCTTTCACCACACCACTATTCACGTTGATCACTTCGTTCCAGTTACCGGAAGCGCGCGCCTTGTTCGCGAGAATCGCCAAGCGACCCTCGGCCAAGTCCGCTACGGCTTCAGACTGAAACTCGACCTTTTCGTGAGCCTGCTGCAGGCTTGCAGCGAAAGCTGCGTCACCCGTGATGCTCAAAAAGCTGACTGAGCTAACGCCAAGGAAGAGGGCCATGAAGAACATGTAGATCAGGGCCGCACCGCGTGAGTTGCGTCGGGTAGTAATGCGTCGTGAGTTCATTTGAGTCGCTCCGGCTGTCAGGCCAGTGAACATTGCGCGGCTATACCGTGCCGCTTCGGGGAGATGCAATCTCCTTGGGGTAACTTTGTAGCTCATTTGGGGAAACACTGTCCATAGGGTTCTTACGCTTTGGCGGGTAAAAAAGTAACACCTCACTTTCGCGAAAAGCGACCGAATGAATTCTGCAATCGCCTGAGCCTTAGGCCGCATAGGCTTGTTTTAGATAGGGTTGCGCGGCATCATGGTCTTTTAAGCGCCGCTTGTGATATTTAGATATCGCTGGACTGATTCATCTCGCTCTGCCGGGAATCTGGCACGAGAAATCGGACAAAGCGTCGCAGTGGATCACTTGCCCGGCCAGTGCAGCGCACATAGCTGTGAAGTCGCGATACGCAAAGAGGGCGCAAGCATCGCCTGCACCCTCGATGATTTTGGATTGTCGTGCGAGCTTACTTGGAGCCAGCTACGTACTCGCCACCGTTTTGGAAGGCGAGCTGCTGCATGAACTGCGCACCTTTGTAGTCGGTGCCGATATAGATGCAGTAAAGCTCGCAGCCAGCATCGCGCAGGTTTTGGTACCAGCCCGGGAAGTCAGCAAGAATGCGCGAAGCAGTCTTGTTGCCTTCGTTCGGCTCACCATCAGCGAGCAGGATGAGCTGCTCAGGCTCGGTGCCGTATTCGGTGCAGGCGACCTTGAGTGCAGGCCAGAGCGGCGTGCTGCCGTTCGGGATCAGCGTCTCGAACTGGCCGATACCAGTAGGCACTTCATAAGGTGCCAAGCGCTGCGTGCCGTTCAACTGCGTGTTCTTGTAATCGTTCCACGAGTCGAAATCGTAGCGCTTCTGCCAGGAAACCGTGCCCTTGTAGGGCTGCGTGGCCGGAACGAAGCCAGTTTCGCCTTGGATGACGTGGCGGTGAATCGCCTGTGAGTAGAACTTCTTGTTCCACTTCTTCGGCGTGCCACCGAAGGAGATCATCGCAAAGCGGTCATTCGAGGTCAGATTCTTGAGCACGTTGATGCCTTCGGTTTGCAGCACGTGAATGCGCTTCACCATGTAGCGACCGCTGATCAAAGAAGAATTCTTCGACATGAACTGACGCGAGCGATAGGTGTCGCTGTCATTCCAGCGCACGACTTCGCCAAACCACAGAATGGCCGTGTCGTACTGCGAAGCCCAATCCATCGAGCCCGAACGGTCAAGCACGAAGAGAATATCGCCGCCAAGCTCAACGCCAAAGAAGGTCGCCGTATGAGAAACGCGACGTGTGAGTCTCTCCGTGAAGCGCAGGCCGGTAGAACCGGTGCTCGCCTCGGTCTCGATCATCGCCACAAATTCTTCCGTGACTTCATCGCCGGCGTCAAGCTGAGCTTGTACAGCAGCTTCGTCGTACCAGTAAGGATCCTCGGTCGGGTGATCCTTCAGCGTCGCGTTCACCATAATGCCATCGCCCAGCACCAGATCATTGATCACGGCGTTGGGGCGATTGATCACCTCGTTCCAGTGACCAGCAGCGCGAGACTTGTTGGCAATGATCGCCAAGCGACCCTCGGCCAGATCCATCGCGGCTTCCGCTTGGAACTCCACCTTTTCGTGCGCTTGCTGGAGACTTGCTGCGAACGCAGCATCACCCGTAATGCTCAAAAAGCTGGTCGCTGACACGCCCAAGAAGAGCGCCATGAAGAACATGTAGATCAGAGCAGCGCCGCGCTTCGCATTGCGTCTCTGGATTCTTTGTGCAGCCCTTTCTCTTCCTCCGGAAGCCAAAGGGCTTGTGTGGCGATTGAAGTAACACCGCTTCGGCGAAACGAATCGCGAATCATCTTAGTGCAAAATCGACAGGATCACGACTCCTACTTATTGCATTTCGGCAGAATAAATACATTCCTGCGACGATTCCTTCCTAGCGCCTAGGATACGGGCTTCTAGCTCGAATTCAGCTTGGATTTAGAGTGCCAGAATTCTGTCAAACCAGCAATTTCAAGCCTCGCTGGGAGTCCGTGTGACGTTTCGTCATGTTTGCGCCTCGTTGCCTGCAATATATGGAAAGAAAAGCCAGGCCGATCCAATCAGAGCCAGCGTGCGATAAGATCGCCTCAATCCCCATCTCCACCCACACAGAGCGAGGCAAAGCACATTCCGAAGGCTATTGCGATGCACCTTCGCCTTCCGTATAAGGCCAGGTTCACGGCCGCTCGGTTGTCCGGGGTGCGCGAGCCGCACCAGCACGGCATTCTAAGCACTTCCCAGTGAATTGAATCTGGCTCTAGCGGCTGCGTGAAGGATTGTGGAAAAACCCTTATTGGGGTCAGCTTATGTTGCGCTCAGTGCTTGTCTGCTTGATGGTTGTACTTGGAACCCTGCATTTCGTTGCCTGCAAAGGCCCGGATGCGCCGCCAGTTCCGCCGGTCGAAGTGTTCGGCGATGTGCCCGTGCCGCAGGGATTTAGCCTGCGTCGCGATATCTCCCGCACGGTAGAGGAAGCGCGCTTCATGCGCCTGACCTACGAGCTGCCTTCATCCTATGGCGTCGAGCGCGTCGCGGACTTCTACGACGCTGGCCTGCGCGATCGCAACTGGACCTTCGTCAACGATTCGGAAGTGCTGGACGAGAAGGTCTGGTCGGGTCGCTGGTCGCGCGACAACGGCGACACGGTTGACGGCCTGGTCATCAACTATCGCGAGCGTAAGAATCCAGATGTGGAGAGCGGTCGCATCGCGGTTATCGAGATCAAGCTGAACTGACTGGGGCAGCGCTCTTCTTGGGCGCGCCTACCTGCGCACACGCGCAAAACACCCTACACACATCCCGGGTGAGTCCCGGTTGAATCAGGGCGGGCATCCGCCACGGACAGGAAGCGAAATGGCAAAGAGCGGAAAATCAGCGTCCAAGCAACGTAAGGGACGCAAGCAAGAGCCCAAGAAAGCGGCGCCCAAGGTCACCGTTGAAGTCAACGAGCGGCAAATTGCTGGCGGCTCCTTGGCCACCACTGGCGATCGTGGCGCTGACACCATCACACGCATCGCGGACTTCCTCCAGGCCAACGGTACGATCGTGCTAGGCCTGATTGCAATCGGTCTGATCATGGCGATCGTCGCGATTGCGCTCTCCTTCCTGGGCGACCAGAAGGAAGCCGAGATTCGCACCGAGATTCGCATCGCCGCGAGCAAGGAAAAGCCTGACGAGGTGATCGAAGAGTTCAACAAGCTCGGCGAGAAGGTGGAAGCGAACGACGAGTACCTTCCTTATTATTACTACAGCTACGCTCTTGCTCTCTACCAAGCGAATGAGCGCGACGAAGACAGCAAGGAAGCCGACAAAGCAGCGAACCGCAAGAAGATCAACGAACTGATCGATGCGTACGACGCCGCTGCCACGCCTACCGCAGACCCCGCTCGCGAGCAGCGTCTGAAGATGCTGAAGTCGATCGCATCATGGATGAACTCCTACCGCACCGCGCTGGACGAAGATCCGCGCTTGCTCCGTCTCGAAGATTCGAAGTGGGAACCCACCAAGAAAGCCTTCGTCGCCAAGAGTGCTGCGACCTTCACCCTCGGCTCAGCGGACAGCGATGCAAGCGTCGTGCGCGATGGCGATGCGCTTGAACTCGTTGGCGGCGGATCCAAGATCCAGCGCTTCGAGTTCGACCGCGACGGTCAAATCAGCGACGGCATCGCGGTGAACATCAGCGAAGCCGAGTCCGTGAATGACGTATGCATGGCGCTTTACGCAGCCGCGCAAGATGTGAGCGGTGTGCAGGTTGCACTCCCGCGCAAAAAGTCCAACGCTCTGGTCTTTGCCAGCAGCGAACACGACGATCTGAAGATTCAAAAGCTCGATGTACACCCGGCGAAGATCGCCCGCGCTGGCTCGGATAAGCAGGTGCTCGTCACCTTTGCTGGCACCGGCGCAACGCTGCCCTACGACGGCGAAAGCGTTGAGATCGGCGCAATGAACGGCGAAAACGGCGCGTACAAGACGGCCAAAATCTTCGAGTTCGATCCCGCTGGCGACGGCGTATCCGATCCCTCATACATCGCAGTTTCCTATACCGCTGAGGCAGCGACCAGAGCTGGCATAGCCCAGGCTTTCTTGGCCGCAGCTCAAGGCGCGGGCGAGATTCCCGGCTTCAGCTTCTCCGCTTCCGGCGAGACCGGCGTGACCATCAGCTACACTGGACAAGGCGCGATTACCGTAACGGACTCGCCCTATCCATTCGATGCGACGGTGCGCGACGGTAGCGATGCGCTCAACGCGCTGACCACCCGCGTCGCGCTTGAGACCAGCCAAGGCACCTTCTACATCGACCTTTACGATCTGCCGCAGATCCGCAACACGATCAACACGCTGGTCACCTTGATCGGGCGCGAAGGCTACAACGAGACCAGCCCGAGCAAGCTGATCCGCCCTGGCATCACGGCGGCGGAAGAGTTTCTCTACAAGGGTCTGAACTTGACCGTCTTTGGCGAGATGGTGAAGCTCGTCGATCTGCCTTCAGACGACGAAGACGCCGATGCAGAAGATGAAGAGAAAGACCCTGACGCCAAGCCCGAGCGCTCGATGAAGCGTCCCTACTTCGCAATCCTCGAAGAAGAAGCCCCCAGCACGGATGCGCTCTTCGTCGATCTCGTCAACGAAGCGGGCACGATCTGCCTCTACGCCGATCTCTCGCAGCCCAAGCGTCGCGGCACGCAGTTCGCCGTCAACCTGATCGACAACACGCGCCTCAACGGCGTCTTCCCGGTGATTGGTTACGTCTCCGATGCGGATGGTCGCTCAACGAGCGAGGTGATCAGCAAGGTCGCCAAGCTGAACACAAGCGACAAGATTTACCGCGCGTGGATCGTGCGCAAGCATGACCGCGAGTACATCCCGGACGTGGTGATGCTCGAAGGTTCAAACACCCTCGGACTGCCGCAGCCGTGGTACGAAGAGCCAATCGAGCTGGAGCAACCCACGCTTGAGAAGCCCAGCGAGCCCAAGATCATCGGTGACGACGAGCGTCCGCAAATCGCCATCTCCATCGAAGGGCGCGGCGACGTACTGGTCGAGCTTTTCGAAGATGAAACGCCGAACACGGTGGCCAACATCATCCACCTGATCGAAACGAATCGCTACAAGGGTTCCGATTTCCACCGCGTAGAAGGTGCCGACGGCGCTGGCGGCGGTAGCGGTCTGCGCATCATCCAGGGTGGCCGCGAGAGTGGCAAGGAAGGCTTCGACTGGACGATCAAGAACGAATACAACGCCGAGACCTACGACAAGACCGGGACGAACCGCAACCTGACCGGCACCATCGCCATGGCCCGCACGAACGATGTTGACAGCGCTGGCAATCAGTTCTTCATTAACTTGAAGGACATGCCCGTGTGGGATCAGGAAGCCAATCCATACTGCGTGTTCGGCGCTGTGGTCGAGAACCTTTGGGTGCTCTACAACGTGCGCGCAGAGGACAAGATCAAGGATATCTGGGTCGTGCAGAAGCGCGATCACGCATACATCCCCACGGTCAAGAAGGAAGGCGAGCAAGAGTACGGCTTGGCCGCTGAGCTGCCCGAAGAAGAAGCAGCGCCTGATGATTCCGGCGATGGCGAAACGCCAAGCGAAGAATCCAGCGAGAGCACTCCCGCTGGCGATGCAGGCACGAAGCCCGAAGAATCAGCACCCGCAGGCGAATAAAGCGATTCAAGCGAAGAGGACACGAGCATGATCCGTTGGATGACCATCTGCATCGCACTCGCGCTGAGTGTCGCCTTTGTTGGCTGCAACAAAGATGGCGATGGGCCGATGTCGCACTCCCCCAGCAAAAAGAACAGCGACACTTCGGATGCTGACGAGCCGGAGGGCGACGAGCCCTCTGGCCCGGTCAACCCGATGATCGAGCTGGTCGTTGCGAATCGCGGCAAGATCATGATCGAGCTTTTCGAAGATCAAACGCCGAACACGGTCAAGAACTTCGTCTTTCTCTGCGATCAGAAGGCTCTCGATAGAAACGCTTTCCACCGTGTCATTCCGGGCTTCGTCGCTCAGGGCGGCGGCATGAGTGCAGGCGATACTTGGCGCTGGACGATCAAGAACGATGGCATCGAGTCAACCTACGAGCGTGACGGATTGAACCGCAACCTCACCGGTACAATCGCCATGGCTCGCACCTTCGACATCCATAGCGGCGCGAATCAGTTCTACATCAACCTCGTCGATAACATCGGGCCCGAGCCTCAGCGCACGAATCTCGACAAGAACCCTCGCGAGCCCTACTGCGTGTTTGGCCGGGTGGTTGAAGGCATGGAAGTCGTCCACAGCATTAAGCAGAACGACGTCATCACGTCAGCGCGTTGCACGCAGCGCCGCGAAGACACCAAGTACGTCCCGCTGGTCAAGTACAATGGCGAGACAACATACCGCGAAGCCGATCCGCTCAAGTAGGCGCATCGCGCGACAAGAGCGGGATCGCACGCCATCAAAAATGAGCGGCTACAAGTTGGGAGAGCACTATGCAACGCTACACCTCAATCATTGCTCTCCTGCTCACCTGCTTCCTCATCGCGTGTGAGAAGCCAATCGACGATATCGAGCAGCCCACGCAGCCCACGCCAAAAGATCAGCCTGATCCGAACTCGCAGTCGCAGCAAAAAATCAAGAAGACTAGCGACGCAGCGAGTGATCAGCAGCCCATTGAAGACGACTCCTCGCTCTACACCGAAGGCAATCCCTTAGTGGAGATCATCGTCAAAGATCGCGGCCTCATCCTGCTTGAGCTTTTCGAGGACACCACGCCCAACACGGTGAAGAACTTCGTCTACTTGGCGGACCAAGGCCTCTACGACGGCACGCTCTTTCACCGCGTCGACAACGAGTTGAATGTCGTACAGGGCGGCTCAATGACCGCCGAAGACCCATGGCCCTACACGATTCACAACGAGGCCGTCGACGAGACTTACGACATTCGCGGCAAGAACCGCAACAAGTTGGGCACGATCTCGATGGGTCGCGACCCCGACGAAGAGCACTCCGGCGGCGCACAGTTCTTCTTTAATCTGAAGGACAACCCAGGCTGGGATTCTGAAGGCAGCCTCTACTGCGTTTTCGGTACGGTCATCTCAGGTATGCCCGTGATCGAGTCGATCCAGCCCGGCGACGTGATCGAATCCGTCAAGTGCATCCAGCGCAAGCGGGACACCGAGTACGTGCCGACCGTGCTCTACCCCGACGAGCGCGTCGCGCGCCCAGCCGATCCGGTCACCCAAGCCAAGGCTCAGCCCAACGAAAGCGAGCCCAACGAGTAACGCTAGCGAGACCACGTCTCCAATCCAGGAAAGCCATGAGCGAAGCGACACCAGCCGATCCGAACAACCAACCGCAGCCCACAGGCGAATCCTGCGAGGCGCAAGCTCCCTACGTGGTGAGCGAGCAGCTCTCAAAGCTTGAGAATGAAGCGCGCGAGTGGCTGCTGGCCAATCAAGCTCCATTCGAAGAGCGCCTGCAGAAGGCGCCCCGCTTCCGCGTTGATCTGACGAGCGCAACGCTCACGGTCGGCGATGTGCTCTTCGACGACATCCGCGCGCGCATCATTTGCAGTGTCGGCATCGAAGATCCCAACGAGCACGCCTTCTACCCCGCACTGCGCATTGAAGGTTACCCCGATGCTCTCGCCGCAGGCATGCGCAAAGCAGCAAACGTCGGCCCGCTGATCGACCTGCCCGAAGTCCGCGCAGCCTCACTTCCCAACATCTGCCCGGAGATGATCAGGACTTTCGCAGCCCTCTGCGCGCGAGCAGCAGACGGCGAAGCGATTCACGTGATCGACGCCGACGGCCAGCGCCACTACTTGGTGATTGGCGAGATCGAGCACTTCGATCACGATCACTCCAGCATGAGCAAAGACGAGGCCGGCGAGCGCATTGCGCAGCTCGTCTCCCCCGTCGCGACGCAACTCGCGATCGCTTTCAGCCCGCAGATGATGGAGCGCGCTCCCGTCGAGCGCGTGCTGGAGCAGATCGAAATCGCCCTCGCTACGGCCGATCAAGCCGTCGATGAGATCAAAAGCTGCGCCACCCACTGCGATATGATCGGCTCTGACGCAAGCCCAGTCTTCCGCAAGATTGCCGATGATCTGAGCTCGCGCCTCGATGCCATCGTGAAGCAGGCAGACATTGAGGTTGCGGGCGCGATCCCGCTGGTATCCGATCTGGCAATCGCGCTGGAAGGCCTGATCGCCACCAGCACAGCCAGTTCACAGGAAGTTTGACAGATCAGCCAAGGCGTGCGACAAGCAGCGCCGCGAAGTGATTTGAGAGCCACCGGAAATCTAAGCAAAGCCGGCATCGGCTTGAGGATGCAGGAGATCAGATGAGTAACGCCGATGCAGTAAAGAACCTCTTCAATGAGTGGGCACGCGAGGGCAAAGATATCGACATGGAAGACGGCCATAAGCACGCCGTCCGCGAAGCCCTGCGCGAAGTCAGCGTCCCGCAAGAAGCCAGCATCCTCGATGTCGGTTGCGGCAACGGCTACGTTGTGCGCGCACTCGCCAAACGTCTGCCCGACGCGTCCGTGATGGGCATCGACATCTCGGATGAGATGATCTTCCAAGCCCGCGATCTCACGCATGATGATGTTTTCAACGCAGGCTTCTTCGAAGGCAGCATCTTCGACGAGAACCTGAACGAAGATCGCTTCGACCTGATCTTCGGCATGGAGTCGATCTACTACATCTCGCCGGTCAAGGACGCGATCAAGCGCCTCGCCAGCCTGCTCAATCCGGGCGGCCAGCTCCTGCTTGTCGTCGATCTCTATCAAGAGAACGAAGCCAGCCACGGCTGGGCCGAGAAGTATGGCGTCGAGATGGAACTGCTGAGCGCGCAAGACTACGTCGATGCGATGGCCGAAGCGGGTCTCGAAGATCCCTTCCAGCGCTACATCACCTATCCCGAAGGCTCAACGAGCGAAGAGTGGAAGGTGACCAAGGGATCGCTGATGACCTCTGCCTTCAAGCCCTTCAGCGCAGCAGATGAAGAAGGCGAGTCGGGCGACGAAGATAGCAGCGACGACACCGGCACGAACGAGGGCTCAAGCGACGACGACGGCGAGCTCAAGCTCCCCGAGAACCCGCTCGACATCTTCAACTAGAGCAAGTCGGAGAACGCAATCGTCCGGCCCCTCGCCCGCTTGCGGGAGAAGGTGGCTGAGATTCCGAAGGAGTCGAAGTCGGATGAGGGCTCTTTTCTTCTCTGACGAGCCCAGCCACACTTCGCGCCTCAGCAGATGCGCTTCTCTGCTCTCCCCACCAGCAGCACAAAACGCCCGAGGACACACCTCGGGCGTTTTGCATTCCCGCCATGCCCCACCTTGTTCCCGCGCCTCCACCCCGCCACAATGAGCGGGACAACTGCCTTCACCGCGCGCTGCGCCAGCCAACAGGATCAAGCATGTATTACGCCAAGAGCTACGACTTTGAGATTGAGAAGAAGCAGGCCGCCAGTGCTAAGGGAGGCGGTGAGTTCAGCGTGCCGGGCAAGTACAAGCAGTACGCGCCGGATCTGACGCTTGAGCCGATTCACAACGAGATTGATCTCTTCGTCGATCTGGAAAACCAAGTCGCGAGCGGCTCCGTGACCGTCACCGTGAAAGCGAACGGGGACGACGTCACCACCATCTCGCTCAACGCGGTCGACTTTCAAGATGTGAGCGTGGAAGACGCCGACGGCAAAGCGCTCTCCTTCAAGTACGACAGCGAGCGTCTTGCCATCACCTGGAGCGATCCCATCAAGCGCGGCGACACGCGACGCGCGAAGATCAGCTACAAGGTTGTGAAGCCGCTCACCGGGCTCTTCTTCTCGAAGCCTGACGAGGGTTATCCCGATCGCACCTGGTTTGCAGCGACGGATCATGAGACGGAGCGCGCACGCTACTGGCTGCCCTGCGTGGACTACCCCGAGGTGCGTCCGACGCTCGACTTCCATCTGCGTGCGGAGTCGCGCTTCACGATTCTCGCCAACGGTCTGCTGCAATCGGAGAAGGACAACGGCGACGGCACCAAGACCGCGCATTGGAAGCTGGAGCAACGCTGCCCGAGCTATCTGACGAACTTCGCGATCTGCGATTTCGTCGAGGCGGATGACGGCGCGCACGGCGAAATCGCGTGCAAGTACTACACCAGCAAGCCGCACACGCCCGAGCATCTGCTGCTCAGCTTCGGCCGCAGCAAAGAGATGATGGCGTGGATGGAGGGTAAGCTCGGGCTCGCCTTCCCCTATCCCAAGTACTACCAGTGGGCGCTGCCCGGCGTTGGCGGCGCGATGGAAAACATCAGCCTCGTCAGTTGGGATGAGATGCTCGTGCTCGACGAGACGCTCGCCAAGGAATGGACGTGGCTGCTCGATCAGATCAACCTGCACGAGATGAGCCACAGCTACTTCGGCGATGCGATTGTCTGCCGCGACTACGCGCACGCGTGGCTGAAGGAATCGTGGGCGGTTTACGTTGAGACGCTTTGGCTTGAGGATTCCAAGGGCCGCGAGGAGATGGAGTACGACTTCTATCAGAACGCGCACGCCTACTTCAACGAGAGCGACAACGCCTATTCGCGTCCGATCATGACGCGTGAGTTCAAGAGCTCGTGGGAGATGTACGACCGCCACCTCTATCCCGGCGGCGCCGTGCGCATCCACACGCTGCGCGCTGAGCTTGGCGACGATGTGTTCTTCGCTGCCACCAAGGATTACGTCAACACCTACGCGCATCAGACGGTCGAGACTGACGACTTCCGCCGCGTGATGGAGAAGCACTCGGGCCGCTCGCTGGCGAAGTTCTTCGATCAGTGGATCTATCAGGCGGGCTACCCGACGATCAAAGTGAGCTTCGAATACGACGCGGACAAGAAGCTCGGCACCTTCCACATCGAGCAGGTGCAGGCCACGCGCAAGGACGACCCGCTGCACGTCTTCGAAATCGCTACAGACCTCGGTTGGCGCATCGACGGCGTCGATCACACCAGCGCGATCAAGCTAACGGAGGCGCGCCACGCCTTCAGCGTGAAGATGGACAAGGAGCCAGAGCAGGTGCGCTTTGACCCGCTTATGCGTGCCGTGCACCGCCTCGACTTCAACCCTGGCGATGCGAAGCTGCGCGCACAGCTCACGGATGCGAAGGACATTCGTGGCCGCATCGTTGCCGCGCATGAGCTGGCCAAGACCGGTAAGCGCGAGAACGTGAAGGCAATCGCCGACGCCTATGTGAAGCAGAGCTTCTGGGGCACGCGCCAGCAGTTCGCCAAGGCACTCGCCGACAGCAAGACCAACACTGGCATCGAGGGACTTGTCGCAGCGCTCGCGTTTGAGCAAGACGGCATGGTGCTGGAGTTCCTGATTGCTCAGATGGGCAACTTCCAGGACACGCGCATCAAGATGGCGCTGCTTGAGAAGCTCGAAGGCGATCTGCCTTACCGCGCAACTGCTGCGGCTTACGACTCGCTCGGCAAGCAGCGCGACGCCGCTCCGCTTGGCTTCCTGAAAGAGCAAGCTGCGGGCAACTCGTACCACGGTCTGCATGAAGCTGGCGCAATGCGCGGGCTTGCTGCCACGCGCAACGCCGAGGCGCTCGACCCGATCCTTGCGCGTCTGCCCTACGGCGCGGCTGATGTGCGCGCACGCATGGCAGCGGCGGGAGCAGCGGCGGAGCTTGCTTCGCGTCTCGACAAGGCAGCGAAGGAAAAGACGCGCGAGAAGCTCGAAGGGTTGCTGCGCGACGAGGAAGACAAGGTCCGCATGTTCGCTTCGCGCGCGCTCGGCACGCTCGGCGAGGGTGCAGCGATCTCGGCACTCGAAGCCTATCACCACGGCACGCACTCGGCTGAGCAAGTCGGCGTGGAGAAGGTGCTCGCGGGACTTCGCGGCAAGGGCGACTCGAAGGTGGCAGCGCTCGAAAAGCAGTTCGAAGAGCTGCAAGCCAAGTACCGCACGCTGGAAGAAGAGATCAGCAAGCTCAAGGCGGGCGATGCGTAGCGCATCTCCCTCCTCGCGCGCCGAGCGAGGAATAGAAAGCGCCAAACGAAAACCCCCGGTTCAACCGGGGGCTAACACATGCATCGCGCGCCGCGCGAAGAGCTCTAGATCTTGAACTTCTTCTTGAACGCTTCCATCTCTTCCTTCGTCGGCGGCTTCACGTTCGGGGGGAGCGCGCCGGGGCCGGGGAGCATCGGGCTGCGCGGCTTGCCGCTCGACTTCTGATCGCGGAATTGCTGGCGGATGCGCTTCTTCTTGCCGCGCTTCATCTGGTGCGCCGCCATCTTGCCCATCAGGCCGCTGCCGGAAAGCTGCTTGACCATGCCGCGCATCTGCTCGAAGCTTTTGAGCAGGCGATTCAGCTCATTTACGTCGCGCCCCGCACCCTTCGAGATGCGAACTTTACGCGAGTTGTTGAGTTGATCCGGGAAGCGGCGCTCGCGAGGGGTCATCGACTGGATCAGCGCCTTGATATGAAGCAGCGCGTTCTCGTTGAACTGATCAAGCGGCAGATTGTTCGCGCCGGGCAGCATCTTCATCAGATCGCCGAGCGGGCCCATCTTCTGGATCGCTTCGATCTGCTGCAGGAAGTCCTCCATCGAGAACTCGTCCATCAGGAGCTTCTGCTCCATCTTCATCGCTTCATCTTCGTTGATCACGTCCTGCGCGCGCTCAACCAGACTCACCACATCACCCATGCCCAAGATGCGGCTAGCCATGCGGTCCGGGTAGAACTCCTCCAGCGCATCCACGCGCTCGCCGACACCGATGAACTTGATCGGCTTGCCGGTAATCGCGCGCACGGTGAGTGCAGCACCGCCGCGAGCATCGCCGTCGAGCTTGGTGAGGATCACGCCTGAGAGCGGGAGCTGTTCGTCGAATGCTTTGGCTGACTTGACCGCGTCCTGCCCAGTCATCGCATCGCACACCAGCAGCACTTCATGCGGATTGGTGAGCTTCGCAATATCGCTGACTTCGCGCATCAGCTCGTCGTCGATGTGAAGACGGCCGGCGGTATCGAGGATGATCAGGTCGCAGCCGATCTCTTCCGCGTGCTTGAGCGCGTTCTTGCAGACGTTGCGAGGCGTCGAGTTCTCTTCAAAGTAGACCGGCACATCGATCTGCTTGCCCAGTACTTTGAGCTGCTCAACCGCAGCCGGACGCTGAAGGTCAGCCGCCACCAGCATCGGCTTCTTGTCGAAGCGCTTGCGCAGCAGCTTTGCGAGCTTGGCGGTGGTCGTCGTTTTGCCCGAGCCTTGCAGACCCGCGATCAGAAAGACCGTCGCGCCCTTCTTTTGAAAGTTGAGGCGAATCTTGCCGTCTTCGTCGCGCTGCTCCGCGTCGCTCATCAGCGCGACGAGCTCGTCGTTCACGATCTTGATGAACTGCTGCGTCGGGTTGACGCCCTTCACCACGTCCTCGCCCAGAGCCTTGGTCTTCACGTCGTCGACGAAGCCCTTAGCGATTTTCAGGTTCACGTCGGCTTCAAGCAGTGCGCGCTTGATCGCCCGCACGGCCTCTTTGACGTTGTCCTCGCTCAGCTCATCAGAGCCGGTGATCTTGCGGAAGACGTCCTGGAATTTGTCGGAAATGCTCTCAAACATGCTGAGTCTTTTCGGCTGGGCTGATTCTCTACTCTTCTACTATTAAGCACCCCCTGCTCGGGGGAGACCCGCGACTATACTTTGCGCTCGCAATGCTTCAATTTCAGGCTGAGGGAAGCGCGCGCATTCCTTCGGGCGGGCTCAACGCGCTGCGGGCAAGTCCCAGCCGAGATAGCGGCCATCAAACTCCTGCGCGTAGAGCGTGAGCGCCGCCGTGACCGCCGAGAGACTCGCCATGTCCAGCGCATGCGTGCGCACGAAGCGCAAGCGCTCCGGGTGATCGTCGAGCACCTGCGCCTCAAGCTTCTTGATCGCACCTGCGAAATGCTGCGCGGCTACCGCATTCTCAAAGCTGACGCGATGTTCTACTTGATGCTCGTCGAGCAGCCGCACGCCTTCGCGCTCAAGCTCGCGCAGACGCTTCTCGTTTTCGACGTAGAGCCAGTCGAGCTGCGTTGGCGCAAGCTCGCGATAGCTCTTCCACTCAGGATCATGCAGCGCTTCAAACTCAACGTCGTAGTGTTGCGATTGCTCGTCTGCATCAAAGAGCACCTGGCGCGGCGCCTCTTCGCTGGCGTAGAGCAGCCACGATCGCTCGCCCGCGCTCGTGATGCGCCCGATGTATTCGAGATGCTTGCTGGTCAGAGAGTGATTGAGCAAAGCATCTTCGATTCGTGCGAGCTTGCCGGACTCGCGAGCATTCGCCAATCCATCATCGCGCGCTTCATTCAAAGCAACGCTGAAGCGCAAACACCAAGGCAAACCCGCAAGCGGCGCACGCTCGGTGATGCCGGTGTTGACGAAGATCTGCGCGAGCTTTCCACGGCGCGTGCCTTCAAAGAAATGCCAAGCGTCTGTCATTGCTACCCTTGTGTTCCTGCTCGCAGCTTAGGTTGGATCGGGGCGTTCGTCATTTGGTGGCATGCGCTACGCCTCCGCGCGATTCTTTTCAGCGTTGTGGTGATTGCGCTGTCAAAGGTTTATCCTTGAGTGAGCACCCGTCCACTTTCGGGAACCAGTAGGAGAGACTCGTGGCAAGCTATCAAGTTCGGCAGAAAGGACAGATCCGAGGGCCCTTCACCAGCGAGCGCATGCTGCAGTTCATCGCAGAAGGCAAGCTCAAGCCCACGCACGAAGTGTCGAGTGATGGCGTACACTGGGTTCTCGCGGGAACAGTCGCGGAGCTCTTCGCGCCGACGCAGCAGGACGACGACCAAGACATGGTGCTGGAGCTCGACGATGGGCCGCCCAAAGCACCGCCGCCTCCGCCCGGCTCGCGCCCTGCTCAACCCGTGCCGACGCAAGCGCCACAGCCGAACGCCGGCGCTCCATTCGTCACCGGCGGCGCGCCCTACACCGGCCACAACTACGAGCAGAGCAATAGCGTTCACATCATGCATTGGGTGAACATCGCGCTCGCGCTGATTGGCTTTGCGCTGATGACGATTTCGCCTTACCTTTCGTGGTATCTCGGGATACCGGGACGCTGGTTTCTGCTCCTTGGATCAAGCGTCGGGCGCGGCAGCGAATGGTTTGCACCCGGCGTGGCGATCTGTGGCGTGCTGATCGGAATCTGCTCATTGCTCGCGCTCTACGAAGTGTGGCTGCTGATTCGCTCGCTCGATGCGCTCACCAATCGCAAGCTCGGCGCGCTTTGCGGTGCTGCTGCGAGTTTGCTTTTCCTGAGCTGGTTCATGATGTCGGGCGGCGAGCTCGGCGACCTCGACTTCGGCTTTTGGCTCCTCCCCATCGGCACAATTCTCACCGCGATCGCGTGGCGACTCGAACCCGGCGCAACCAATTCGCGTTGAGCGCGAAGCGATTGCCAGCATAGTCCGCGAGATTTCTGGTCAGAAAACTCGCCCCTAGCGCCCGCTTGTGACACACAGAGGTGCGCGTTAACCTGCGTGTGATCCGATCAAATCACGAAGCAAGCTCCGCGCGCTCCCCCCGGTGTGCGCAGAATCCATCCGCGAGAGCCGACATGAGCCACTATCACATTTACGCGAACGACAAGACTTTCGGTCCCTACGAGCTGCCCAAGATGCAGCAGTACGTAGTGAGCGGGAAGATTAAACCAACGACGCTCATTTCGGTTAATGGAGCGGATTGGGTGCAGGCTGCCTACATCCCTGAGCTCGCGCCTCCAGCGCAGCCGGTCCAGCCAGCGCCTCGCGTTGTTGCGCCGCCGCAAGCGGTGCAGCCGCCGATGCAAGCTCCTGCGCAGGTTCAGCCTCAGGCTCAGCCGCAACGTCGGGCGCAGCCGCAACAAGCTCAGCCCCAAGCGCAAGCGCCGGTCGCGCAGCCTCAAGCGCAGGCGCAGCCCAAGCGCGCCAAGCCTCAACCGCAGCCACAAGCGCAAGCTCCTGTGCAGCAAGCCGCTCCAGTTGAGGCAGCGCCCGCGCAGGCTGAGGACGTAGCGCAAGAAGAAGAAGCGCCGAAGATCAAGGCAAAGCCGAAGGGCCCGGCCGCGATGAAGAAGGCCAAGCTGCCAGGCGGCAAAGGTCCGAAGGCTGCGAAGCTCCCCGGAGGCAAACTGCTAGGCAAGAAGCTGCCCGGTGCGAAGCTGCCCGACAAGGCTCGCGATGAAGATGCAGATGGTGGTGGAAGCGACGACGCAGTGGCAGAGGATCAAGCTGCTCCCGCAATCGCCAGCAAGCCGAAGCCTTCGCCGAAGCCCCGCGCTGCTGGCCGTCCCGCTGCTCGCGCTTCAGCGCCGGGTGGCCGCGCAATGCCGGGAGTGCAAGCCTCGATCGAGGGTGCTGGGATGCCGAAGGGGTTGCTCTTGGGGTCCACTCTGGCCAGCGCATCTGCTTGGATGCTCGCGCTCGCCCTTTTCACCGTTTGGCAGACCGTGCCTTTCGGAGATGCCGAGATCTCGCTTTCCGGACTCGGATTCATCGCCGATATGACTGGCAAGGAAGCTGACGAGCTCAAGGGATTGGCAGCGACCTTCGCGCCGATTCAGTTCCTTCACTACGTCTTGCCGCTGGTTGGCCTCTTCGCTGTGGTCATGGAAGCGATGGCGCTGAAGAAGGGCAAGGCCTCGCCCATTTCCCGAATCGCGGTCGCGCTCTTCGCTCTGGTGAGCGTGGTGCTGATCATCGTTCCTTTGATGCAAGCAACTGATGAATTCAACGAAGGGCTTGAGCTGGGAGGCGTGCTCGCCAAGAAGATCTTCGGCGTTGATGGCCCGGTTGGCGTCACGCACTTCATGGGTCAGGGTGTGTACCTTTTGGGTCTCGCGTTCATACTCTCGCTCGCATCCAGCTTCATGCGCCCCAAGCGCGCGAAGGCAGAGGGCGGATACGAAGATATGGCCTACGCTGGCGTGGCTGGCGGCTACAACGAAGATGCTGGCGTGGATGAAGACGTCGTTGATGACGTGATGCAACACGCGGACGATCTCTCCGTGGGCGGCGACACCGCGCTCGACGAAGAGCCGGTGCGCGAACGCAGCGCGGACGACACCCACGTCGACGACACCGATCTGAACGCTGGCCTGATGGACGACGAATAGTCGACGGCTTGGCAATCAGTTCGCTGCACACTCAAAGGCCTGCGTCAGTGCGACGCAGGCCTTTACGATTCGACGCGGATTCTCAGACGAGACTAAGCTTTCGTCATTTTTCGCGCTCTTGCGAGCGAGGAGATTCGGAGTTCAACGCGAAGACGCTGAGGCGCTAAGGGCCGCAAAACCCGTCGGATGCTGCGATGTGCGCTGACATCGCGCAGCTCTCGCTGCAAAGCATCTTCCATCTGGAGGATGGTTGTTCGGAAAAAGAGAAAGCGATGCGATCCAGCGTCGTCGCTTTCATCGGGAAAGCTTTTTCGGCTCAACGAAGGCGTTCTTGCCCGGCGGAAGACTTCGGGCGCAGCGCCACGCAACGCCCGATCCGGCAGGCTTCGCGAGCCTTTGCGTTCTCTGGGCCTTTGCGTTGAATTCCGAATCCCCTCGCTCGCATGAGCGCGAAACACTAGCTCAGAGCCGCCAAGCAGAGCAGCGATTCACCTCGCCGAGCCGGCAACGCCAGTCCAGCGCTCAAGGTAAGCCTCGGCTGCATCGTTGCCCATGTAGCGCTGGAGCATGCGCGGGTCGGTGTCGGGCAGCTCGACTACCATCATCCCATCGAGCACATCCGCGAACGCGCTGTCCACGTTCATCGCCAACATGCGCGCACCAAACTTGATGTACTGCTTCAGCAGCACCGGCACGCCTTTGCGATCACGCTCAGCTTCCGAGATGAAGTGGGAGAGATCCTCGATGTTCTTCACCGCCTTGCGCGCAGCCTGCAACTCCCAGCCCTTGATGCGGCGCAGACGGGGCGGCGTCTTCGCCCTCACGTAGCGCGCCAGCTCCGGCGCATGCGCGTGCGCTTCGAGATACGCGATGATCAACTGCTTCGATGTATCGAGATACTCGATGCTGATGCTGACCGGCCCGAAGAGCGAGCGGTAGTGCGGATAATTCGCGACGTACGCGCCGATCCCCTTCCACAAGAGCAAGAGCGGCGAGTACGAACGCTGATAGCGCGGCTGCACAAAAGAGCGTCCCAGCTCAATCGCCGGGCCGATCCGCTCAAAGAAGCGCTCGCGATAAGCGAAGAGGCGATTCGAGTAAAGCCCAGGGATACCAAGCTCCGGCAGAATCTTGTCGGTGCAGCCGAGGCGGTAGCCGCCCACGATCTCGCGATCCTCTTTGTTCCATAGGAAGAGGTGCTCGTAGCGATCATCAAAGTCGCTGATGTCGAGGGACTTGCCCGTGCCTTCGCCGACGCTGCGGAAGGTCAGCTCGCGCAAGCGGCCAATTTCGTGCATCACCAGGTCAAGTCTGTCGCGCGGTGCACAGAAGACTTCGACGCCCGCCGATTCCATCAGCTTGAACTCCGCACGAAGCGAGTCGATCTCGCTGGCGATTGCATCGACGGTTTCGCGTGCCGCTATGACTTGAGTTTGGCGTGACGTGCTGGGCAGGCTCGCCGCACTGGAGCGGCTAGCGTGACGGCGCTCGCGCTCGCCAAGCAGCATGTAGGTGCGCAAACGCAGGTTCGCCATCAGCTCGCTCGGCGCTTCCGCTTGGAGCTTGTCGCTCGGGATGGGCTGACCGATGCGCAGGCGCAGGGGTTGGGAGTCAGCTCGCAGCCATGATCTGATGCGCTTGGGAATCCAGCGCAGCGCGCACACAAGCGGGTTGGGTGTAGCGAAGGCGATCGGCAGCACCTGCGCGTTCGACTCGCGCAAGAAGCTCGCAAGCGCTGGCTCCCATCTGCGATCAGCGACGCGCATCAACTGCGGAATGAAGCGGCTGCGACCACCAGCAGGCAGCATCGCCAGCGCGTGACCTGCTTGCACCCAGGAGCGCGCGGAGTCTCGCACTTCCAAGCTTGGCTTGCTGAGACTGGTTGAGTCTGACGCGCGCTTGAGCGCTTGCTCGTTGCTCAGCACTTTCACGTCGTTGCGTCGCGCACGCAGCAGGGCGCGCAGCACATCGCTTTCGAGTTTGCCGAAGGGTTGATTGGAGAGCGTGATCAGCGCGCCCTTCGCCGGGATGTGCGCAAGCTCGTCCTTCAAAACTTTGTAGCCAACGCCGCTTTCGGTCCGAAAGCTGAACCAGGTGTCCGGCGCGCTAAGCCTGCGCAAATGCAATGGCCTCCAGAGCATCACGAGAAGGCGGCGCAGTGCACGTACCGCGAATCCCAGCCCTCGCTTCGACTTGCGTTTGGTGGTTGAGCGCTCCCGATTCGGAGCATCTACCCGCGCTGTGACCGTTGACGTCGACATGGCACTCCCTCTCCCATGATTGCCGCTTGCGCGACGGGATTTCAGCCCGGGGAGAGATTGCGCGGGATCGCGTTGTGATTCGAGGCATGTGTCGGTGAATGTTTGATGAGTAATGCAAAGATATCATGAAACTGACACACCCAAGCCGGCAGATTCTTTACAAGTATGCTCGTGTGGGCAGCAATCTTAAAGGAAGAGAGATTCAAGAGGGGGAGTAAGCAGGGCTGTAGAGCGCGATAAGCACGCTAAAAAGCGAAAAGGAAGGAGTTGGGCGGCTCCTTCCTTTTCTTCAAAGGCGCGGTGTGGTGCGTCCTGGAGAACGTGCTCCGCCGCAATCGCGGATCTGGGATTTCCGCAAAATGCAAGCACGACTTGCCAGGAAGCGCCATCTCTGCAGCATGTGGTCCCACGGGAGGGCAGCATGGGGATGGGGACCGGAATCTGCTTACCAGCGCCTTCGTAGGCATTTATACGAAGAAGACGCATTTTCGGCACAGGGAAAAGGAGAAAATATTTCTTTGCGATACATCGCTGCCAAGCGTGCTCTGACGCACTTCTTCGGACAGGCGTCCTGCTTTATCCTCAAAACAAGCTGCTTTTGGCCTTCAAATGCTCGGGTGATCTTAAAGATTATCGAACAGTTTGATTTCTTGCACCCGCGCATCGCCAGATCGCGGCATTTCTGATCACTTTGAAGCTCCTAGCCTTTTTTCTGAAAGAGAACTGCATCGGAGCATTATTCTTGGTATAAATGAGTTTCAAATCACAGTCGTTGAGCATTCGGTCACCGGTTGTGGGAATTCGGGACGCCTCGGACAAGAAAGATACAAGGGTAGCGTTATGATGAAGATGTTGGCGATGAGTGCCTGTGCGCTCCTGTTGGGAGCTACCCCGCTCTTTGCGCAAGGCACTCCTGCACCTGCCCCTACGGGTCCTGAGAGCGAGCCGCAAATCCGCAAGGCTC
>Ga0213866_10000833_pt1 | contig 24026 bp, 23 predicted proteins | sample PICome_11_FD_160079 | JGI IMG/M metagenome (GOLD analysis project Ga0213866, IMG submission 160079) | Coastal seawater microbial communities near Pivers Island, North Carolina, United States - PICO284 | ecosystem: Environmental > Aquatic > Marine > Coastal | place: USA: North Carolina...
GGTCGCCAATATACGCCAGCTCCTGTGAGAACACCTGCTCCAAAGAGCGTTTGGAGGTGAACAGGCCGTTACAGGTGAGCACGGCCTGCAAGCCGTTGCGGATCAGCTGACGGTTGGCACCGAAGTAGTCGAAGCTGTCTGCCGCTGCGGCATTAACCGCCAGCAGCCAGGAGAGGAAGAAGGCGTGAACGCGCATGAATACTGCCCCTGAGAAGCGCAACGAGAGAGACGCTCACAATAACACGGGTGGTTCAGTGCGGTGATTCACCCCAGATAGCCTCCAGCCGCTGGTCGCGACCGCAGTTCCAGCGGTAGTACTGGTAGCGCACGGGATTCTTCAGGTAGTAGTCCTGGTGATACTCCTCCACAGGCCAGAATCGGCTGGCTGGTAACACCTCGGTAACGACTTCCTGGTCGGGGAATTTTGCTACCACTGCGTTGCGAGAGGCCTGGGCCAGCTGCATCTGGTCTTCGCCATCGGCGAATATCGCCGCGCGGTAGCTGAATCCCTTGTCGCAAAACTGCCCGCGGTCATCGAAGGGGTCAATATTGACCCAGTAATGATCGAGCAGGTCCTGGTAGGAAACGACGGAGGGGTCGTAGGTGACCAATATCGCTTCGTAATGTCCTTCGTGGTTTCCGCTGTATGTGGGGTTGAGAAGTTCACCGCCGGTAAATCCCGAGACGACATCCTCTACGCCTTCGAGCTCCTGGTAGGCGGATTCCATACACCAGAAGCAGCCGCCGGCGAACACGGCCTGCGCGGTCTCTGAGCGGGCGGGCATCGCAGCCAGCATGGTAAGCAGCAAGAGGGAAATAAGCTTCGGCATGTTGGTACCTGTTGTTGGCTCGTTAAGTCCGACCGCACGGGGAGTTTTTGGTTCATTGATCGGCGGGGTTGCTGTCTATACTCATTTGCTCGGCATCTGGATGAGACTTCAGCTATGGGCAATATCATTATTTGCGCAGATGGCACCTGGAATCGTCCTGAGCAGGACCTGGCGCGCGATCATCCCTCCAACGTGCTGAAGCTGGCTCGCGCCATCAGTCCGGGTCGGGGCCGAACCACACAACAGGTGTTCTACGACTGGGGCCTGGGTTCCTATCACAGCGGGGCATTGGCGGGCGCTACGGGCAGGGGTATTCACAAGAACATCCTGGATGGTTATCGCTACATCGTGCAGAACTACTCGCCAGGCGATGGCGTGTTTCTATTCGGGTTCAGTCGCGGTGCCTATACCGTGCGTGCGCTGTGTGGGTTGATCAACAACTGCGGCATCGTCAAACGTCCGGACGCCCAGCTGATTCAGCAGGCTTTCGACATTTACAAAAGTCCCGCCGCGAAGAACCACCCCGAAGGTGAAAGCGCAGAGAACTATCGCCGGAACTTCTCTCATCGCAGCCGCCGTGTGGCCTTCGTGGGGGTCTGGGATACGGTCGGCGCGCTCGGCATTCCTTTCAGTTTGATGGGTCTGCTGGACAGTCATGACGAGTTCTATGACACCAAGTTGGGTCGCAATGTGACCGTGGCGCGTCATGCGCTGGCCATTGACGAGCAGCGCCAGGATTTTGAACCCACCGTTTGGGTGCCGCGCCCCGGTATCGATATGAAGCAGGTTTGGTTTGCGGGAGTGCACAGTGACATCGGCGGTTCTTATGGTCCTGACGCGGACTCGGGTGCAGAGGTGTCCGATACGGCGTTGTCATGGATGCTCGACGAGGCCGTAGCGCATGGCCTTCGCGTCGAGTCACACTTGCGAGAGAGTCTGACTGACGGTGCGCTGGCACCGGTGCATCGTTCCCGGCGCCACGTCTATCGCATAAAAAGGCCTCTGCATCGCCCGCTGCTCGTCCCCGGCCGGCCCACACTGATTCACCCCAGCGTGCAGCGGCGCTGGGAGCGCGATTCGGGGTATCGCCCCAGGCAGCTGCGTACACTGCTCGCCGGCGGCGGATGGGCGTCAGTGCCCCTTGGTTGCTGAAGGTGTCAGGTCAGGTACCATGCCCGCGTAATAATGTAAGGTGAGAGTGCGAATGCCCAAGGATTGCCAGAGACCACGTCGCTCCTGCCTCTACATGCCCGGGGCTAACCAGCGGGCCCTGGGCAAGGCAGCGAATCTGCCTGCCGATGTATTACTACTCGATCTCGAGGATGCGGTAGCGCCCGACGCCAAGGTCTCGGCGCGCCAAGCTGTGTGTGATGCAGTCAGAAGTGGTGCTTACGGTGCCCGGGAGGTGGTGGTTCGGGCCAATGCACTGGCCACACCCTGGGGTCATGAGGATATTGTGGCTGCCATAGCGGCGGGTGCAGACGGGATTCTGGCACCCAAGGTAGAGCGCGCGGAGGATGTCGAGGAACTGGACGCAGCGCTTGCTGCAGCCGGCGCCGGCGAAAGAACGGTGCTCTGGGTGATGATTGAAACGCCCCTGGCGGTGCTCAACCTCCGGGAAATTGCTGCCTGTGCGCCGACTACCCGTCTGTCGGCCCTGGTCGTGGGTACCAATGACCTGGCGAAAGAAATGCAGATTCAGGCAACGCCTGATCGCCTCGGGTTTCTGGCACCTCTGACCATGACGGTTCTGGCTGCTCGCGCCTATGGGCTCTCGGTGTTGGACGGGGTTTATAACGATATTGCCGATGCCCCGGGTTTCGAGGCCGAAGCTCACCAGGGCCTGGCCCTGGGCTTCGACGGAAAAACCCTCATTCACCCCAGCCAGCTGGCGTTAGCTAACGAGGTGTTTGGACCCACGGCGGAGGCGCTGGCCGATGCGGAGGCGGTGATCGCTGCTTTTCAGCAGCCTGAGAACAAGGATCAGGGCGTGATCAAGGTAAATGGCCGCATGACGGAACGCCTGCACCTGGAACAGGCCCTGCAGCTGGTAGCACTGAGAGACGCAATTGCGGCGCTGGAATCCGGGTGAGTGCAACAAGTTGCATACAATTTGACGCAAATTATGTATAATTGGCGGCTTTTCCCGAGATTAAGGCTGATACATGGTCGCCAAGCGCAATCAAACACCCCTTACCCGTAAGTCTTCCTCCAAGAAAAAGCAGCCAGCTGCCGTAGAGACTTCTGAGTCCATCGACGAGCAGGTAAAAGCGTTCCTCAAGTCGGGCAAGAAGATTGAAGTTGTTGAGTCCGGAATCAGCGGACAGCCAACCCTGGCGCGCCCCAAGGGGGCACCTGCGAGGGACGGTCGCTAGGCGTCCTACGACAACCTGAGAGCTGATATCAGCTCATTTCTCAGCTCTCTAGGGTCTATCACTCGATCGAACGCCAGGGCGTCAGCGGGCACCCACGCCGCTGATTGCGCCCGGGACATTGCGCGTGCTTCGTCCTCGCTCGTCCGTGCCGCGGCGGCTCCCCCGATGGCGGGTACACCGCCCAGATTGGCAGACGGTAGTGCCAGGCTAATGACCTGACGGTCCCACGGGTTCATGCCCATCACGGAACTGCCGAAACCGAAGGCTTTGCGAAGGGTGATGACAATCTTGTTGCCCCTGTAGTGACGCTGTGCAGCGAACATTTGTGCTGCGGCTTTCAGCACGCCCTCGCTTTCCGATTCAGTACCGGGCATTACGCCAGGGTTGTCGATCAGGCTGATCAGCGGCAGGCCAAGGTGGGAGGCCACGCTGATAAAGTGAGTGGCTTTTTCTGCGGCATCGCGGGTGATGGCGCCCGCCTGCACCATTGGCTGGTTGGCCAGAAGCAGGCAGCCCCGGCCGCCAATTCTCGCCAGGGCGACCACCATATTTTCGCCAAAATGCGGCTGCAACTCGAATACGCTGTCGGTATCGGCGATTCGCTGTACCACCTCGCGTACGTCATAGGGTTGATTTGCGCCGGTGGGAATGACGTCGAGAAGATCGTCGATGGCGCGCCGGTCCTGATCTGCTCCCCGCGCGGTGACCCCCGACTTCGCCTCGGCAGCGATGGCCAGGAAGTAGCGAGCCATGGCAAGGCAGTCCTGGTCGGTGGCGCCGACGTTGTGCACAACGCCGCTGGTGCGTGCGTGCAATTGTGCACCGCCCAGTTGTTCTGGGCTGACATCGGTACCAAAAGCGGCTTTAACCAGGGGCGGACCCGCCGTAAACATGGCGCTGCCCTCGGACATTATCACCAGGTCCGCGAACATGCCGGTCAGTGCGCCGTGCCCCGCGGACGTGCCTAGCACCAGTGTCACCACCGGCACCTGCCCCTTCAGATCGGCGACCAGTTGCAGGTCGCCCGGCGCGTTCGGGTAGCGCTCGCCCTGGTTGCCAGCGCGCTCGCCGGCGCCGTCAAGCATCAACACCAGCGGCAACGTTCGCTCCATGGCCAGGCGCACCATGCGCACACGCTTGGCCGCATTCGGGTGCCCGATAGAGCCGCCTTTAACGGTGAAGTCCTCGGCCACCACGACCACGGCCCGACCGTCGATGTTGGCTGTACCGGCCACCAGGCCGTCTGCCGGCAGCGGTGCCTCGCCGCCAGGGTGATTGCCGCCCGCGAGTGCGCCGTATTCGATGAAGGAATCCGCGTCGCACAGGGCCGCGATACGTTCCCGGGCAGTGAGGCGATGTCGAGCGTGCTGGGCCGCTATCTTTTCCTGGCCGCCCATGGCTTCGGCAAGAGCGAGGCGCTCCTCCAGTTCGGACAGCAGTGCCTGCCAGGCTTCACGCTTAGTCGTCATTTCGATTGCGCTCCCGGTGTTGGCGCGTCAGCCTGTTCGTTACGATTGCGGCGACCGGTACTTTAGCTGCGATCACGGTTGAGTCCCTGCGCTGTATTGATGGAGTAGACCCACGCAGACTAACCCCGGTATCGCGCGGTGACTATGCAAAGCGGCCACTACCAGTGCCCGGTGCCTGGATCTCCCTTGAATGGACCAACTATTTCGTCTGTTACCCAACCGCCATAAAAGTCGCCGGGCTGGGGCCGTACCCGCTCACCGTCGACGCTGCAGGCCAGCTTTCCCGGGTAAAAAGACAGAAAACCCGAAATCTCGGCAAAAGCCTCGACCGGTTGCCGGTACTGCCAGCCCACCACGCCACCGCCGGTGGCCAACGCGTAGTAATTGGCCCGGCCTTTCCACTCGCAGAAAGAACTGCCGGGCGTGTCGATCAATGTGGCGAAGTCCACGTCTTCCGGGGGCAGGTAATAGGTCGGCGGACTTGCTGTCTCCAATATCCGTATAGCGCGGGAGCTGTCAGCCACAACCGTGTCTCCCACCTGCACCAGGACGCGTTTTTGGCTGCGTGCCAGGCGCGGTGGCCTGGGGTAATCCCACACCGATTCCTCCCCGGGGCCTGGCTGCAGGGCAAACTCCGGGCGTTGTTGTCCGCGGTAATTCCACATGATGAGTAGGCCTCCGGGTTGCTGGCGTGGTTCGGGCAGTGATACCTCGCCAAAGTATAGTCGGGTACGGGGCTGCGCATTGTTGGCCCATGGTCCAGAATCAGGGGTGAACAGTAGCGGAATACAACATGAGCGAAGATACGGTGAGTTCCGACGAGATCACCATCAATGCCCCGATAGATATGGTTTGGGACATTCTGGTGGATTTCGAACACTACGGGCAGTGGAACACATTTTGTCCCCAATGCGAGGCAGTCCTGAAAATAGGTGCTCCCATCCGCATGCAGGTAGATCTAGGTTTTGGTTTGCAGGAGCAGGTGGAATACATCAGTCGCATTGAGGCGCCGACAGCGATTGCCTGGAAGATGGATACCCAGCCCGGGGATCCCATACAGGCGGTGCGTACCCAGTATCTGCGCAAGGTAGACGAAGCCACGACGGTGTACGTCTCGATTGATGAATTTGCAGGAGAAGGGGTGCCGATGATGATGGAGACGCTGGGTAAGGCGGTAGAGGATGGCTTCAACGCCTGTGGCTATGGCCTCAAGCGTTACGCGGAGCAGCGCTACCGAGAACAGGGAGCAACAGCATGATGTCCGACGAGATACTGCTGGTCGATTCTCGCGGTCCGGTCGACTGGGTAACCATGAATCGGCCGGATGCGGCAAATGCCCTGGACCAGGGGCTGATTTGCGCGTTGCTGGATTACTTTGAGAGCCTGCGCGATAACCATGCCGTCAGGGTAGTGGTGCTCAAAGCCAATGGTCGCCACTTCTGCGCGGGTGCCGATCTGGCGGCCGGTGCGTTTGAAGACGAAAGTCGAACGCCGCATAACATCTGGCGTGCACAGCGACAGATCAGTGACATCTACCGTGCGATGCGTCGCTGCCCGCAGCCAATCATCGCTCTCGTGCAGGGCGCAGCCTGTGGCGGCGGTTTCAGTCTCGCTCTTGCCTCGGACATACGCATCGCGGGAGAGTCGGCAAAAATGAATGCGGCCTTTATCAAGATTGGCCTCACCGGTGCCGATATGGGTAGTAGCTATTTCCTTCCAAGACTGGTGGGAACATCGGTTGCCTCGGAACTCCTTATGACGGGGCGATTTATCTATGCTGACAGGGCACTGGCGGTCAATCTGGTGTCGCAGGTTGTACCGGATGCCGAACTGGAAGCAGCGGCAAATAGCTACCTGGAGGACATGTTGCGCACGTCTCCTATGGGCCTACGCCTGACTAAGGAAGCTGTTAACTCGTCAGTCGACGCAGGCAGTCTTGATGCGGCGCTGGCGATGGAAGATCGACACCAGTCGCTGCTAATGCTGACACAAGACAGCGTTGAGGCAGTGATGGCCTTTCTGGAAAAGCGCGAGCCCGACTATAAGGACCAGTGAGCAATGGTAACTCTGACTCTCGCCGACAAACTTGAGCTGCATGAACTCGCCGCTCGTTATGGCGACGCCATCGACGATCGTGCCTGGCACCGGCTGGACGACATCTTTACGCCTGACGCAGTGTTTGAGGTCAGGGGGTTGGACATCGTCATGAACGGTCTGGCGGACATCAAAGCCTTCATGGATGCGGCGGGAGACCGACACCCGCAGGCGCACCTGATGACCAATGTTTACTGCCTGGAGACGGATGGCGACGTGGAGTTGCGTTGTCGGGGCCTGTTTCCTGAAGCCAACCCATCAGCAGATGACAAGAGTTCGGTGGTTTATCACGGGTCTTACTACGACAAGGTAGTGCGCACGACAGAAGGTTGGCGCATTCAACATCGGGTGTACGTCCGAGGTCGAAAAAGTGATTGAATCCGATGGCTGAGCGACCTGTAGGGGAGAACATATGAGTGGTTTGAATGGAAAGGTCGCGGTGATCACCGGGGCAGGTAGCGGGATTGGTCTCAGCCTCGCGCGAGCGTTGGCTGCACAGGGGTGCAAGCTGGTGCTGGCGGACGTGCGCGCCGACGCGGTCACATCGGTGTGTGAATCCCTTGCCAACGGCGGTGCCGAGGCGGTTGCTTACGGCTGTGATATCAGCCAGCAAGCGTCTGTGGAGGCGTTGGCTGATGGCGCCTGGGAGCGTTTTGGCCAGGTTGATCTCGTGTTTTGCAACGCAGGTGTGATGCCCCCCAATGCACCTTTTCTCGACGCCGACGAAAACTCTGCCCGTTGGGTGTTTGAAATTAATTACTTTGGCACCCGGACCACTGCGCAGATCTTTGGTGCGCGGTTGATCGCGCAGGGGGCACCTGCGCAATTGATCATCACGGGGTCAGAGAACAGCCTGTGTGTGCCGGCGCCGCTGATGGCGGATTACAACGCGTCCAAGCATGCCGTGCACGGACTGGCGGACATGATTCGACGCGAAATGCCTGATTTTATTGCGGTGCGCCTGGCCTGCCCCGGTATCGTAAAGACCTGCCTTCCCGCCACGGTGGCTCTTCGCCCGGCACGCTTCGGCGGCCCTGTTGAGGATCCCTTCGGGGGAGACATGCCGCTTGGAATGAATCCCGATGATGTGGCGCGTCACATCGTTTCCCAGCTAGACACAGATGCTTTTTACCTGCTCACTCATCATTGTGTTCGCTATATGGTGGTTGAGCGCTACCAGGAGTTGCTGCATGCGTTTGACGCCCAGACCAGCGCCGATGATGGCTCTGACGAGATCGATACCCGTAAGCTCATGGCCGGTATGGCGCCAGCCTACTGAGTCTGCGTCCCGTGCCTCCAGCGACTGATCTTGCCCTTGCCGTTGAACCCCTGCGCCAGTTGCTGGGGGCTGATTCAGTATCGACCAACGCGGCGGATTTGCTGCCCTACCTGGAGGACGAAAGAGGGGCTTTCCACGGCCGGGCGCACGTATTGGTTCAACCCGCTTCCACGGACGCTGTCGCCAGGTTGCTGGCGTATTGCAGCGAGCACGCTATCGGGATCGTGCCGCAGGGAGGAAACACCGGCTACTGTGGCGCCGGCACGCCGTTCTCGGATGCCCACATCCTGCTCAAACTGGATCGAATGAACCGGGTGCGTGAACTCAGCAAGACCAACTTCACCATGACGGCGGAGACGGGTGTAACGCTGCAGAGGGTCAAAGACGAAGCCCTGGCCGCCGGACTGGATTTTCCGCTCAGCCTGGGTTCCCAGGGGAGCTGCCAGCTGGGGGGCGTGTTATCCACGAATGCCGGTGGTTTGAACGCACTGCGGTACGGCGTTGCGCGCGATCTGGTGCTGGGTCTTGAAGTCGTGCTGCCAGATGGTCGTGTCCTCAACCGGGCCCAGGGCCTGCGCAAAGACAACACCGGCTACCGCTGGTGTGACCTGTTCCTGGGTGCTGAGGGAACACTGGGAGTGATCACCGCGGCGAGTATCAAACTCATGCCGCTACTTCAGGGCAGGGCGACAGCCCTGCTGGCATTCGCGACGCTGTCCGGGGCCAGTGCGGGCTTGCTGCATTTTCGCCAGGCCTGTGACGACAGCGTCGTTGCCTTCGAACTGCTTACCCAGGGCTCGATCGACCTGGCAACGGCTCTTGGACAGGGTTCTCGCTTGCCAGTTAGTGCCGAATCCGGGTTGATGGTGCTGGTGGAGGTGGCCGCGGATACCAGTGAGCGTGCCACGGAACGCCTGGAGGCGGCCCTGCAACCGGCGATGGAGCAGGGGCTGGTTATTGATGGAGCTCTGGCATCGTCTCTGTCGCAGCGTGAAAGCCTGTGGCGGTTTCGCGAGGATGTACCCGAGGCGGAAAAACGCGCTGGAGGCTCCATCAAGCATGATGTGTCATTGCCTGTGCAGCATCTCGAGGCGTTTGTGAATGAAACGGTCGACCGATTGCGCGCCTTTGAAGGTGCAAGGTTGTCGGTGTTCGGGCACCTGGGTGACGGCAACCTGCACTTCAATGTGCTGGCACCGGCGGGCGCAGATGCCCAACAGTGGCGCCACCACAACGGCAGCGCCGTTACCGAGACTGTGTTGGCCGCGGTTGCCGAGTTTGGCGGTAGCTTCAGCGCCGAGCACGGCATCGGCGTGAGCAAGCTGGATGAACTGGAGCGCTACCGGTCCGACGAGTTAGGGCTCATGCAGGCCTTGAAAGCCGTCTTCGATCCGCTGGGAATCATGAACCCCGGGAAAGTGCTGCGCTAGCATCGCCGTTTAGTGGCTAGTGAACCCACCGTCGATCACCAGTTCCGATCCCGTCATGTACCGGGATTCGTCTGACGCAAGAAACAGACAACCGTTGGCTATGTCGAGAGGCTCGCCCATGGCTCCCATGGGAATTTCATTGAGCACCCGCTCCAACATGGCTGCGCCTTCTTCTGGAGGGGCCAATGCGATCGCGTTTTCTACCATGGGCGTGGCTATAAAGCCTGGATGCACGGAGTTCACTCGAATGTTGTAGCGCTGCGCCGCGCAGTGCAGGGCGGCTGACTTGGTGAAAATACGCACGCCACCTTTGCTGGCATTGTAGGCGGCGGCGGTTGGCTCGCCGACCATGCCCTCGATGGAGGAAATATTGATAATCGAACCCCCATTGCCTTTCATTCCCTTCACGGCTGCGCGCGTGCCCAGGAATACCGCGTCCAGGTTAACGGCCTGTGTTTGGCGCCATTCCTCCAAAGACGTGTCCTCCACGCTGCCGCGGATAACAATGCCAGCATTGTTGACCACCACGTCCAGCTTGCTATGGTCTTTGACGATCATGTCTACGAGCGTGTCCCAGGCGCGTTCATCGGTCACGTCCTGGTAGTGGTGTTCTGCGCTGCCGCCGCTGGCCGTTATGTCCTGGTATACCTTTTCTGCCTGTTCGGCATTAATGTCAGTCACCACCACGTGTGCGCCTTCCTGGGCAAAGCGCTTTGCCGTGGCTTCACCCAATCCCGAACCCGCGCCGGTAACCAGTGCGATTTTTCCTTCGATCCGTCCGCTCATGTCAACTGACTCCCTGTTGTTTGTTATAGCCGGTGAGATAGTTCGTTAACCAATGCCGGGCCCGCTCTGGTAGCCACCGATCAAGAAGGCTCCACACCACTGAGCTGCCACCGATAAAGTACCCGTTGCCGCGGCCCTCTGCGGCCCGCTGTATGGACTTTGCCACGTCTTCAGGCTCGGTATCGATGCTCATGCGACTGTCCATCTCCCCGGAGGCGGCATGCCCCATCTGCGTGTTAACGAGCGGCGGCTTGACGCAGGTGACGTGGATATCGTGCTTCTGCCATTCCAGCGCAAGCGCCTCGGTGAAGCCGTTCACGTAAAACTTGCTCGCGCTGTAGACAGCGAGCGTGGGAATACCATGCACGCTGGAAACAGAGCACAGGTTGACCAGGCAGGCACCGCGTGTGGCCTTGAGGTAGGGGAAGGCCAGGCGGGCTACCAGGGTCAGTCCGCGCACGTTGATGTCGATCATGGCGTTACAGGCTTCAATTGGCATGTCGGCAAACTCGCCCGACGATAATACGCCGGCATTATTTACCATCAGGTGGAGCTGCCCACCGGTGTTGCCGGTAAAATCCCCGAGCATGTTTTCCACTGAGGTCTGGTCGGTGACGTCGCAATAACCACCGATTGCGTCACTGAACGCTGCTTCGCCAAGCAGTGTCTCGATACCGTCGCGATCGATGTCGTAGAGGCCTACGCGCCAGCCCTGTGCGGCGTAGTGGCGCGCGGTGGCCAGGCCAATGCCCCTGGCGGCGCCGGTGATCAGGATTGCTTTCATGTGGACGCTGCTACCTTGCCTGCTAATTATTGTTGACTGCAGTGTAGACCAGCCCACCCCGACATTGCAGGCAGTTTGTTAGCCATCGTGCCCGTGGACTTGCTTTGGTGGTGACCTTGCCTAGGCTTTGCCAATGGAATCTAGCGAAGAGCGTCCCATGGAATTAGAGACTATTCTGTACTAGGTCACCGACCGTGTGGCTCAGATAACACTGAACCGCCCCGAGCGTTTGAACGCGATCAATGATGCTTTGCCCGGAGAGTTGCGTCGCGCGGTAGAGACCGCCGACGCGGACCCCGACGTACACGTCATCGTGTTGCAGGGCGCCGGGAAAGGCTTCTGTGGCGGCTACGATTTGCAGAATTATGCAGAGCGCGGGGGCGAAATCCACGGCAGCCAGGATATGCCATCGGATCCGACGCTGGACTACCGGATGATGTCTCGAAATACAGAAGACTTCATGTCACTGTGGCGCTGCCACAACCCTGCGGTCTGTAAAATTCATGGTGCGGCGGCCGCCGGCGGTTCGGACATTGCCTTGTGCTGCGACCTGATTGTGATGGCTGAAGATGCGCGCATCGGTTATCCACCTGCGCGGGTCTGGGGAATCCCCACCACGATGATGTGGGTTTACCGGCCGGGAATCGAAAAAGCCAAGCGCATGTTGTTTACCGGAGATCTGGTGACGGGCAGTGAGGCCCAGGAAATGGGGCTGGTGTCACAGGCAGTGCCTGGCGAAGAACTTGATGCAGCGGTGCAAGCCCTGTGTGATCGCATCAAGGGCGTACCCCAGAACCAACCGATGATGAGCAAGCTCAGCGTCAACCAGGCCTATGAAAACATGGGGCTGTCCAGCACCCAGATGTTTGCCAATCTATACGATGGCATCGCGTGCCACTCACCGGAGGGTATCTGGTTCAGGGAGCGGGCCCAGCAGGTGGGGTTCAAGCAGGCAGTCGCCGAAAGGGACTCAGGTGATTCGATCGCCCCGGCCGCAACCAAGCGGCCGGAGGATCTGGAGTAAGAAGCAACTAGCGATTGATCAGCGCATCGGCGACACCGGGCACCTGGTCGGCCCCCGCCATGACCTTGATGCTGGCATTGTTAAAGTCTTCGCCGATGGGTTGCACCCGGCCGCCCAGGCACTCACCGAGGAAGCTTTCTGCGACTGCATTGAAGGCCATTGCATTCTCGGGCTTCTGGAAGCCGTGACCCTCGTCGGGGAACAACACGTAGGTTACCGGGATATTCTTGGCCTGCATGGCCCCGACAATCTGGTCTGACTCTGCCTGTTTCACTCGCGGGTCATTGGCGCCCTGGCCAATGAGTAATGGACGCTGGATGGCGTCGACGCGATTGATGGGGGAGCGCTCGTCCAGCAAGGTTTTTCCTTCAGCGGTGTCGGGATCGCCGATGGCGCCGATCAACGTGCGCCTGAACCCTTCCCAATAAGGCGGGATAGAGGCCAACAGTGTGTTCAGGTTGGACGGGCCGACGATGTCGACACCGCAGGCAAAGGTTTCTGGCGTGAATGTCAGTCCAACCAGGGTGGCGTAACCACCATAGCTGCCGCCCATGATCGCTACCTGCTCCGGACGCGTCACGCGGCGTTTGGTTGCCCAGGCCACTGCGTCGATCAGGTCGTCATGCATCTTTCCGGCCCATTCGTGATTGCCGGCATTGGTGAAAGCCTTGCCGAAGCCGGTGGAGCCCCGGAAGTTGACCTGCAGCACTGCGTAGCCGCGGTTCGCCAGCCACTGTGCGGTGGCGGAGTAATCGCCGTTATCCCGCGCCCAGGGGCCGCCGTGAACCAGCAGAACCATCGGCACTGGTTGGGTAGGGCGGCCGTCACCGTCACTGTCGCTGCCCGGGGGTAGCGTCAGGTAAGAGACCAGCCTGTAACCGTCACGCGATTCGATAAAGACGTTCTGCTTTGGGGCCAGGGTTAACCCTTCCAGCCTCTCATTGGTTTCAAAGAGCTTTTGCAGGGTCTGGCTGGCGCGGTCGTACACCGCGTAGATGGGCGACGCGTCAGAGGCACCGATGTAGGTAACCCATTTTTCGCCATCCAGAGTGGTCGCCAGAATCTGTACGTCGCCTTTCGCCTCCTGCTGCAGAATCTGGAAATCCCGAGCATAGCTGCCATCCTGGACTTCCCACTGACGCTGGTGGATGGTTGCCGCCACCGCGATCACTTCGTGGGTGCGAGGGTGAATCAGTACGTCGCTGATATCCGCATTAGAAGAAAGGGCCAGGTCGATGGCTTCGCCGCTGGTGGCATTCACACGCGTCAGGTCCGCGGTATTACGGCCCCGGCTATCGACCATGTAGAACCCGCTATTGTCTGCATTGAACCCCAGGATATTGGTGGTGAAGTAATCTTCCGGAGGAATCTCCAGCAGCGGTTCCCAGCTGCCTTCCTCCAGCGTAAATACATCGGCACCGCCTGCCTGTGTCTGCTGCATGGCAAGCCTTACCTGCAGGTCGTTATCGACGTACAGGGCGGCATAGCCGTCGTTCTGCATCAGCAATTCGCGCTTGCCGGTGGCAAGGTCCACGAGGTAAACGTCATGCCAGCGTGCGTCGCGGTCGTTCATGCCGATGACGGCTTTACCCGGATGGTCTTCGCTCTGGGCCATGAAGTTGGCCTGCACACCGGGGTAGGGGCTGAGGTCCTTGATCTGTCCCGAGGCAAGATCGACACGGTAGAGGTGCCAGTTCTCATCGCCGTTCTGGTCTTCGATGTACAGCACGCTGTTGCTGTCCAGGGCCCAGAAGTGCGCGGGTATCCCGCGGCCGGTGTTGCGGGTGATGGGTTTGGCCGCGTTGATATCGCCGGCGGGTGCTACCCAGATGTTCATTACGCCATCCAGTGGCGCCCGAAAGCTCATCATTTCGCCGTCCGGGCTGAGACGGCCCTGGAAGCGAGTGGGGTTGCCGAACAGCACGTCACGATCGATCAGCGGCACACCGGCCAATGGATCGGGAGCGGGCCTTTCCTCAACGGGGGCCGAACTGCAGGCGGCCAGGAATAACAGGGCGTATGCACAGCACAGTAGGACACTGCTGCGGAGTATTGACATGGGTGGGTCTCCAGAATATGCGGATTGCTGGGTGATCGGGGGTGATAATAGCCCAGAACTTCGAAACATGCGCTTACAAATGCCAGATCGTCGGGAAGGGGTTTTCGAGCGCTTCGGTTCAACATACTGAAAGACTGGTTTGACCCGCGCTGACACGAAGCCTAAGGTCAGGCCGAATCTAACTCCAGTGGAAAAAAGAGCAATGGACACACTCACCGGAAAGACTGCGGTTATCACCGGTGCCGGTTCGGGCATTGGCGCTGGTATTGCGCGAGCGGCAGCGGCCCAGGGCATGAACGTGGTAGTTGCAGACATCGATCATGAACTGGCGGCCTCCGTGGCACAGTCAATTATTCGCGATGGTGGGGATGCACTGGCGGTGGCGACGGATGTCAGCGACCTGTCATCGGTTGAAGCACTTCGTGATGAAGCGCTCAAGGCCTTTGGCGCTGTCCACCTGGTCTGCAATAACGCAGGGGTCTGGGTGGGTGCGCTGATGGCGGAGGCAGACATCAAGGATTGGCAGTACCTGATCGACGTTAATCTGTGGGGCGTCATACACGGAATAAAAGTGTTTTTGCCAGGGCTTTTGGCTCAGGGGGAGGGGCATATCGTCAACACGGCCTCCGTGGGAGGCCTGATTTCCGGCCCCCCGGAGGGCCTTTATACAACCACCAAATTTGCCGTAGTGGGCCTGTCTGAGGCCCTGCTGCTTGAAGTGGCCGACAAGGGTGTGGGTGTTTCGGTGCTGTGCCCGGGGTTGGTGGCAACCGACCTGATTAACCAGTCCGCGAAGGTCCGGCCCAGTGAACTGGACCCCGGTATCGATCACGGCCAGCCGGCCCCGGACATCGCCCAGGGCATGTTGCCGGGAGCGGTGGGAGAGCGCGTGATGGATGCGGTGAAAGACAATGGTTTCTACATCATTACCCACGATGACTACCGTGACGTGATTGCCATGCGCCACGACGGCATTCTCCAGGCCCTCGACGAGCACGTGCAGCGTTATGGTTCCAGTAGTGGTCGCGCCGTTTGAAGCGGGTACGCACCGCTGGCTTGGTAGCGAAACTGCTGGTCGCTGGCAGCCTGCTGGTCGCGCCAGCACTGGCTGAGGATCACTGTGAAGACAGTAGTGCGCTGCGCCAGCCGCTGTTCGGTGACCTGCATGTGCATACCCGTTACTCCTTGGACGCCAGTACCCAGGGCACTCGCACCACCCCCGATCAAGCCTATCGTTTTGCCAAAGGAGAACGACTCGGCATCCAGCCATGGTTTGAATCGGGTGAAGCTCAGCGTTCACTGGCGCTGCGCCGCCCGCTGGACTTTGCCATGGTGTCCGACCACGCCGAACTGATCGGCGAAGTGCATATGTGCAACACGCCTGATGTCATTGGCTATGGTAGCTGGCAATGCCGCCTGTACCGGGGCTGGCCACGCGGCGCTTATTACCTGTTCAATTTCTTTGCCTCTATGCGCGGCGAGCACCTGGGTCTGTGTGGCGATGGTGACGAGTTGTGTCGCCAGGCTGCCGGGCAGCCGTGGCAGACCATGCAGCGCGCTGCCGCCAGCCATAACATTCCCTGCGAATTCACGGCCTTCAATGGATACGAGTGGACCGGCCTGAACCCGGGTTCGGGTGGCAACCTTCACCGCAACGTGGTGTTTGCGACCGACCGGGTGCCGGCGTTGCCACCGAGCTACATCGATGCCCCCGGACCAGAAAAACTGTGGGACGCTTTAGAAAGCAGCTGCGCCGGCAGCGCATGTGAAGCCCTGGTCATTCCGCATAACAGCAATCTCAGCGCAGGCCATATGTTTCCCGCGTCTCTTGATGTGCCGGATGAGCAACTCCAGAGGCGAGCGCGCTGGGAACCCCTGGTCGAAATCATGCAGCACAAGGGCGCTTCGGAGTGCTATTTCGCAGCGGGAATCACAGAGGACGAACTCTGCGATTTCGAGCAGTTGCCGGAAGACAATATCGCTGGTTTTGATGACCCACCCAGGCCCGACACGGGATTTTTCAGACAGACGCTGCTGGATGGCTTGCAGATGGAGCGCCAGCGGGGGGTCAATCCCTATGCGATGGGTGTGATAGCGAGTACGGATACGCATCTCGGTACGCCCGGGGCAGCGGATGAAAATCGTTTCCTTGGGCACGGGGGAGCGGGTACACCGGCAGCCAAATCTGTCCCTCGTGGCCTGCCAGACAAGCTCGAATACAATCCTGGCGGTCTCGCCGTGGTCTGGGCGGAGCACAATACCCGCCGCGCGGTATTCGACGCCTTGTCGCGCCGGGAAACCTATGCAACCAGTGGCCCTCGAATTGTCAGTCGCTTCTTCGGCGGAGCACTCGACTCGGCGGACTGCGATTCGCCTGATGCCATCGCCAATGCCTATGAGGCAGGGGTGCCCATGGGTGGCGCTATTGATCGCCGGGACATCAACGGCCCGCTGTCTTTCCTGGCCATTGCCAACCAGGATGCCGGCACCGAGGATTCACCCGGTATGCCATTGCAACGACTACAGGTGATCAAGGGTTGGCTGGGTAGTGATGGTTCGCTGCGTGAGAATGTGTACGAGATCGCGGGTGATCCGGGCAATGGCGCCGATGTGGACCTGAGTAGCTGTGAGGTGCGTGGTAGCGGATTCGCGACGCTGTGCGCAACCTGGAGCGATCCTGACTTTAACCCTGCCGAGCCTGCCTTCTATTACCTGCGCGCGGTTGAAAATCCCAGTTGTCGCTGGAGTCAGCGCCTGTGTGTTGCTGCGGCTGTCGATTGTGCTGCTGATATTCCCGACGGCTATGAAGCCTGCTGTTCAAGCGAGCATCAACCGGTCATCCAGGAGCGCGCCTGGACATCGCCTATCTGGTATCGGCCCTGAACTACTGCTCGCTGGCAGTCTGGCAACGTAGACACAATGGCGCCTGAGGCTGTGCGTTCAGCCGCTCGTAACCAATGGACTCGTCGCAGCGCGAGCAGAAGCCATAATCGCCACTTTCAATGCGCGCCAGTGCCGACGCAACCTGACGTAATGTCTGTTTTATCTGCGCGCGACTGGCGACAGCGACCTGTTGTTGCTGAATTGCATCGACCCTTGAAACGCGACCGATGGATTGCTGGTCAAGTGTGACCGGTTGTGCCTGTTCACCACCGTCGGTGATCTGCTGTTGCAGGTTGTCTCGCTGCAATCGCAAGCGCTGCGTTAACTCGTCCACCTGTCGGGCTGTCAGTGCCTGCGCCGACACTGGCCTTACTCCGCGTTGGCCGCTGTGCGGGGTGAACTGGCCGAGTGGGCGGCCAATGCCTCCTGGGCGAACAAGAGCGCGGCCGTGGAGTCCACCCGCGACGAGTAGGCTTCGATAAACAGTTTGCCAACGACGGTGCCATCCGGTGCGACGACAATCATTCCGGGGTGGGGAATGCCGTACTGGGGTTCGCCGGGTTGGTACTTTTCATTCAGTATGCCCAGCGTCTTGAACGTGAGCGCATTCAGGTCTGACAGGACGGGGATGGTGATTCCGTGCTTGTCGATGAAGGCCTGTTGCAACTGGGGGCTGTCGTAGGTGATACCGACCAGTCCGATACCGGCGGCCTCGTAGGCAGCGCTCGTTTCCTGTAACTGAATTAACTGTTTCATGCAGTAGGGGCACCAGTCCAGCGACCGACTGGCGACAAATATCGTGCCACGGCTGCCGGCGAATTCGTTGATCAGGGAGATGGCGCGTCCGTCGTGGACAGCCCGCACACCCGGGAACATGGAACCTACGGCAGGGCCGGGGTTGAAGGCGTCCGTATCGGCTTCCACGAACATGTTCTCGGTGACTTTATTGTAAGCAGCCTCCTTCAGCGGGGCCTTGAATAGGTACATCAGCACGCCGCCGGTAAGGACAGCAAGGGCGACGATCAGCAGTATCTGTTTCATGCGCTGGTTCCAGTAAAGCACTATTGGGCAGTGTAGCGGATGCACCAGCTTACCGTAGCTGTTGTCGCATGCGGCTGGTTGCAAGTATGCTGAGACCACTTTGTAAGCCGCAGAGTTCCATGTACGAACAAGTCTTGATATCAGCGCTGTTTCTCTGGCTGTTGGGCAGTTTGATCTTTACTGACTGGCCCCCGGTGTGGATTTTCGTGTCTGCCATGCTGGGCGCGTACTTCCTGGGGCTTGTTTCCACTGCTGAAGTCCTGGATAAAGCGTCCAATACGGGTGTGATCACACTGGTGTTGCTGTTGTTGGTTTCTATCGGCCTGGAGAAGCTGTCCTGGCTGGAGCGCCTGTCGGGTAAGTTGATCTCCCGGAGTTACACCGCCAGCCTGCTACGGCTGGGCGGTGTGACGGCCATTTTCTCCGCGTTTGTGAACAACACTGCCGTCGTTGCGACACTGGCACACGCGGTACGCAGCAACCGGCATCACTCTGCCTCTCGGCTGCTGATTCCACTGTCCTACGCGGCAATTCTCGGCGGCACCATGACGCTGATAGGAACGTCCACCAACCTGATCGTCAGCAGTTTTCTCGAAGATGCCACGGGTGAGGGGTTGGCATTTTTCGACTTCTTCCTGGTGGGTGGTGCGGCCACCCTGTTCGGTATGGCCACGTTATTGGTTGCCGCGCGGTTATTGCCAGACAGAGGCAGCGACCCAATCGATGTAAACGAATACCTGATCGAAACCGAGGTGGCGGCGGACTCACCTCTGGTGGGCAGAAGTATCCTCGCCAACGGCCTGCGCGACCTGGAAGACCTGTTCCTGGTGGAGATCGTGCGGGGATCGCGCCTGATATCGCCCGTGGCACCGCAGGAAATCCTGCAGACGGGAGACAAGTTAATCTTCTCCGGTGACATCAAACGAGTGGGGGTGTTGGATGAGTTCGAGGGACTCACCCTGTTTGCCATGGACCAAGGTTTGCTGCGCGAAAACATGACCGAAGTTATTGTCATGCCCAACGCGACCGTGGAGGGGAATACGATCAAGGACAGTGGCTTCCGCTCATTGTTTGATGCCGCGGTTGTGGGTATTCGCCGCGGTGGTAAGCGACTGTCTGGCAAACTGGGAAGCATCACCTTGCAGGCCGGTGACACGCTGATGCTGGCGGTGGGTCCTGATTTCAATAATCGCAAGAACCTCGACAAGAATTTCGTTGTGGTCGATGACGCGGTAGGAGGGGCACGGGCAACGCCATTCCAGAATATTTTTGTCACCGGTGGCCTGGCGCTGGTGGTTTTGCTGGCCTCACTGGACATTATGCCGTTGGTAAAGGGCCTGGCTTTCCTGTTGGCCTGCATGCTCGCTCTAGGCATGGTGGGTGGCTCGGAACTGCGACGGCGCTTTCCCTTCGAGTTATGGCTGATCATCGGGTCGGCCCTGACCCTGGCGCAGGCCCTGAATAACTCGGGCCTGGTGGCAGTCATCGCTACTTTCCTGCACGACAATCTGGCGACACTGGGTCCCTGGTTTGCGCTGGCGGGCGTGTACTTCGGCACGCTGTTGCTGACCGAGACCATGACCAATAATGCTGCCGCTGCGCTCGCGTTCCCGATTGCCTTCGCGCTGGCGGAGAGCTATGGCCTCAGTCACATGCCATTTATCATGTCCGTGGCTTACGGTGCCAGCGCCAGTTTCCTCACTCCCTACGGCTATACCACTAACCTGATGGTGCAAAACCTTGGTCAGTACTCCTTCGGTGACTACACGCGCGCGGGATTGCCTATGTCCATCGTTTACACCGTTGTTGTGCTGGTGCTAGTGCCGATGGTTTTCCCCTTCGTCCCCTGATCAATACAGGTTCTGCGCGTTTGCGTGATCCTAGTCTATAGTGTCTTTCAAATAACAGGAGAGTGCACGATGGATGTATCACTTCAGGGACTGTTGCAGCGCGCTGCAAATCTGAACCCCAATGGTGTCTGTACCCGTTTCGGTGGTCGGGAGCACAGCTGGAAAGAGGTGGAGAGCCGGGCGGCACGACTGGCAGGGGGTTTGCGGGGCCTGGGCCTGGAACGGGGTGATCGAGTAGCGATACTGTCTCTGAACAGCGATCGTTATTATGAATGTATTTTTGCCATCCCCTGGGCCGGGTACTGCATGGTTCCTCTGAACACCCGCTGGGCACTGCCTGAAAATAACTATGCCCTGTCTGATTCGGGTACGAGGGTGTTGCTGTTCGATGATGCTTATTCGGAGCAGGCGGGCAAACTTCTGTTTGAGGTAGAGGACCTGTCGGCCGCCGTTTACATGGGTGACGGCGACTGCCCGGAATGGGCGGAGTCTTACGAGGCGATGATCGTCGATAGCGATCCCGCGCTGCCTTCGCGGCGCGGTAGCGACGATATGGCGGGGATCTTCTACACCGGCGGTACCACCGGGTTTCCGAAGGGCGTGATGCAGTCGCACCGTGCCTTCTGGGCCAGCGGCTTGGGCGCGATGCCAGAATTTCAGATGACGCGGGAGAGCACCTATCTGCACGTGGCGCCCATGTTTCATGTGGCGGATTTTGCCGCCAGCATGGGCACCGTTTTGTGTGCGGCAGAGAGCATTATTCTACCTGCTTTTGAGCCCGGTGACGTACTCGCAACCTTTGCGCGCGAGCGCATATCCCATGTGTTGATGGTGCCATCGATGATCAAGATGCTGCTCAGCCACCCAGGCGTCGAGCAGGCCGATGTTTCCAGCCTGGAGGTACTGATTTATGGGGCGTCGCCCATGCCGGTTGCCGTGTTGGAGCGCGGGATGGGGCTGTGGCCTCATGTCTCTTTCGTTCAGGCATACGGGCAGACCGAGTTGGCACCGGTTGCAACCATGCTGTCTGGCAAAGACCACCGCATCGGTGGTGAGCGGCTGAAGTCAGCTGGTCGGCCTACTACGATCAACACCATCCGTATTGTCGGCGAAGATGGCGAAGACTGCGGCCTGGGTGAGTCCGGTGAGGTCGTCGTGCGCGGCCCGCACACCATGATCGGTTACTGGAACAAGGCCGAGGAGACCGAGCGAGCCCTGCGTGATGGTTGGGTATTTACGGGTGATGCCGGTTACTTCGATGAAGACGGGTTTCTTTACATCGTTGACCGGGTCAAGGATATGGTCGTAACGGGCGGTGAGAACGTGTTTACCACCGAAGTTGAGAACGCCGTCGCCCAACACCCTGCGGTGCAGGATGTGGCCGTGATTGGTATACCGCACGAGGAGTGGGGTGAATCGGTTCACGCCATCGTCATCCTGCAGGCGGGTGCGGCGCTGACCGAAAGCGAACTGATCGATCACTGTCGAGAACTGATTGCCGGCTACAAACTGCCCAAGAGCGTCAGCTTCAGAGACCAGCCCATGCCTTTGTCGGGGGCGGGAAAGGTGCTGAAGACCGAGTTGCGCAAACCCTACTGGGAGGGGCGCGACCGTCAGGTGAACTGATGCCCTCCTGAGAGGGTGTTCGGCGGCTTACCCGCTCAGAGCAGTCCTCCCTCCGGGGCCGGGCGCGCACGCTGGTTGTAGAGAATCTTGATAATTTTTGAAATCTCGTCTTCGTTCAGTTTGCTGTAGTCCTGGCTCCATTCCTCGCCCACCGCCATGCCGCGTTGCACCGCGGGGCGGGCACTGATTTCCTCAAACCAGCGCCTGAAATAGGGGAAATCCTCAATGTTCTGGCCCTGCGTCTCCCAGCCTACGGTCCAGGGGTAGCAGGCCATATCGGCAATGCTGTACTCATCGCCGGCGATGTAGCGTCGGTCATAGAGACGATTATTGAGCACGCCGTACATGCGGTTGACCTCGTCATCGAAGCGACGAATGGCATAGGACTGGTCGCCCTCGCGATCTTCCAGCCGGCGAAAATGCCCAAGTTCCCCGGTTTTCGGCCCCTGGTTGGCCATCTGCCAGACGATCCACTGGTAGACCTCATACTTGCCCGCCAGGTCTGTCGGGCAGAACTTTCCGCTGATCTCGGCGATGTACATCATGCAGGCCCCGGATTCGAACACTGAAACGGCGGAGCCACCGCCTGGGGGATCGTTGTCGACGATCGCAGGCATGCGGTTGTTTGGGCTGATCGCCAAAAACTCGTCACTGAACTGCTCACCGGTGCCAATGCTGCAGGGCACTACCTGGTAGGGCACCGCGCATTCTTCCAGCGCGATAGTGACTTTCTTGCCATTGGGGGTGGGCCAGTAGTGGACGTCTATCATGCGTTGCTCTCCCGCTTACACTGGGAGAGCAGTCTAGACCAGCGCCGGCCGGCGTGCTTAGTTAGCGCGCCAGTTTTCGGCGTAAAACTGTCCGTACCATTTGCGGAATTTGGCGAAAGGGCCGTCGTTGTCACACAGCATCGGCTTTTCGAAATACTTTTTGTGCGACCAGATGATACTGTCCTCGCCCATCTGCTTGCGGATGTCCGCAACGATAGCGTCTGCAACCCCACCCACGGGCTCTTCACCATTCACTTTTTTCTGCAGGAAGGCATAAGAGGCGAAGCTGGTTTCTTTGTCGATGGGTGTCAGGTTCGCCATCAGAATGGTGTCGCAAATACCGCTAAAGCGAACCGTGGCCTGCCCCGGGCCCACGTTGCTGTTTTCAATGATGCCGACTATTTCTCCGCGAGGCGTTTGCATGCGACTCACCAGCCGGCCGGAACGTTTTACACCATCAAATTCCATGACCTCTGATTCTGGAATGTTCTGGGTGCCGTGCACGTACAGGAAGTGCGCTGGATCAACGGCGTTTTCGCCGATCTCCTGCATATGGGTGTTGATTTCCCAGTGGTAAATTTTTGGCGAACCCCAGTCTGGGTGATTCCCCGAGGCCTCCGAAACTTCCTCGGGTTCAAAGGTGGGCGCGATGCCGTCGGGGTGATACCAGACAAAGATCACCTGATTGACTTCACGAACTGGCCAAGAGCGGATGACGGTCTCGCCGCGTGCGACTTTCGGCGGCAACTTGTTGGCGTAGGGCACGTCCGTGCACAGACCCTCGCCGTTATATGCCCAACCGTGGAATGGGCAGACGATGGAGTCGCCGCGAACCTCGGAACCGCCCCCCTGCTGGTCGCGGATCCCGTAGCCGAGGTGCGCCCCCATGTGCGGGCAATAGGCGTCAAGCACCTTCGCTTCGCCGGACTCCGTGCGAAACAGCACCAGGTCTGTATCGAAATACCGCAGCGGCATGGATGCGGCGGTCGCCAGTTCATGGGAATAGGCCACCTGGAACCAGCCAAACGGAATTGGCATTGGAATTCTGTCACTCATGGATACTGGACTCTCGTCGTTATGGTCGCCATACACTCTAGGTGATTCGCAGCCAGAGAGTAACGACTTGCAATATCGGTTAGCGACGTTACTCGCGCAAATAGCTATACCGGAGCTGGGAAATGGCCTGGGATGAGTGAATCAGCCTGTCCTCCTGGGTGTTGGCAGGGTACAAGCTCACCCTGATGCCGGGGCCGGCTGGAGCGCTGTGCTAGCCTCACTACCGGCACGCGTGTGACCAGATATTGATGGGAGACTGTATGCGACTAGCCAACAAGGTGGCGATTGTAACCGGCGCCAGCCAGGGTATCGGTGCCGCGACTGCGAGGCGGATGGCCCAGGAGGGCGCGTCGGTCGTGCTGGCTGCGCGCCGAGAGGCCGAGTTGCGGGTGCAAGTAGAGCTCATAGAAGCAGCGGGCGGCCGCGCAATGGCCTGTGTGACGGATATCAGCGACGAGGCGTCGGTCCAGGCACTGGTGGCCGCCGCTGTTGCGCAGTATGGACGGCTGGATATTATCGTTAATAACGCGGTGTTGATGGTGCCGGGTATGCTCGCGAATCACGACAGCACCGCCTGGCGAAAAAATTTCGAAGTTTCCCTGGATGGCGCCATGTTCCTGATGCGTGAATCATTCAAGGAACTGAGCAAGCGTGATGGTGCCGTCGTCAA